>ERZ1463034.4-NODE-4-length-101172-cov-35.492598_pt1 | contig 101172 bp, 88 predicted proteins | sample MGYA00564480_ERZ1463034 | MGnify/ENA primary metagenome ERZ1463034 (study PRJEB39244, sample SAMEA3635122) | Helicobacter pylori | study: EMG produced TPA metagenomics assembly of PRJEB11511 data set (Assembly of a 5300-year-old Helicobacter pylori...
GGTCACACCGTTTAACCACCGGATGAAAAATAACACCGCGCCAGTCCATTACTTACTGACAGATAGCACTGGCGCGTCACGCTTGTTAATAATTCATAATAAATACACTTTGGGGCAACTATGCACAGCAAATCACTGTCGGCCACGTTGGCGCTGACGAGCCTAACCGTGGGTCTTGGATTAACCTCCACCGCGCGGGCAGACTTTATCGAAGACAGTAAGTTATCGCTGGGCATGCGTAACTTCTTTTTCAACGCGGATAACCACTCCGGTGGTGCAGATCAAAAAGAATGGGCGCAGGGGTTTAAGCTCGATTATATCTCGGGGTTTACCGAAGGCACTGTCGGTTTTGGCGTAGACCTTGAAGGCATGCTCGGGCTGCACCTCGACGGCGGCAAAGGCATGCACCCGGCGATCAATACCTTTACTCCGAGCAAAAGCGACGGTTCGGCGGAATCCACTTGGGCCAGTGCTGGTGCTACGGTCAAGGCACGCTTCTCCAAGTCTGAAATTCGCTATGGCAACACCCTGACCCCAAATCTGCCCATCCTGGTGGCCAACGATGGGCGCCTGCAGCTGCAGACCTTCGAGGGCGGCATGATCACCTCCAAGGAAATCGATAACCTGACGCTGACGGGTGGCCAGATCGAAAGCGTCAAAGGCCGCGCCTCGACCAACAGCACCGGCTTGTCGGTGTCCGGCGCCACGCACGGCAGCAATAAATTCCGCTTTGCCGGTGGCGACTGGAAGGTCAACAAAGACCTAACCTTGCAGTACTACTACGCCAACCTGGAGAACTTCTACTCGCAGAACTTCTTGGGACTGGTGCATGTGCTACCGATCACCAACGACTCTTCGTTCAAGACCGATCTGCGCTATTTCAACAGCACCTCGGACGGACGCAACGGTGAGGTTGGCTACGCGTTCAACAACAACGGTGGTTACGCGAAGAACACCGGCAAGGTGGACAACAACACCTGGAGCTCGATGTTCACCTACTCCTTGGGTAACCAATCGCTGATGCTGGGCCGAACTCAGGTCTCTGACAACGGTGGTTTCGTCTGGAACAACGACGCCAGCGTGGTTAACAAGTACGGTAGAAACGAAGGCGAAGGCGGTTATAGTTTTTACCTTTTCAACGACGCTACCGTCGGAAGTTTCGCCCGAGCGGGTGAGAACACCAACTTCGGCCAGTACAGCTATAACTTTGCCAGTCTTGGCGTTTCCGGCCTGAAGGCGTCAATCAGCTACCTGCGGGGCGACGGTATCAAAGCGGCCGACGGCCATGGGCCCGATCAGCACGAGTCGGAAATCGACACGCGCGTCGACTATGTGGTGCAAACCGGCCCATTGAAAGGCTTCGGCACTACCCTGCGCCACGGCACCTACCACGCTGGGAACACTGGGACTGCTGACCTGGATCAGACCCGTCTGTTCTTCAACTACACCTACAATTTCTTCTGATCGATCGCGGCAGAGGTGGCAGTTACCTGAGCTAATGGTTGCCACCCAAGGATTACTTAGCGTTGATCACTAGCAAAAAAAACAGGATTATCGACATCAAAGTCTTTCAACCTTAAGTATTCAACCAGGTAGATGTCAGCAGGAATCCTGCCAGAGACCAGCCGCCACCCTCCTCGCTCTTTCGATATAAATACTCAGTGAAGCTGAGTATTTATATCCGTCATTGGCAAGCGCTAAATTTCGATGATTGCTGTTTACGTTCAGGTTGTCGGCAGCCAATTAAGCCGAAGTACTGACCATCGAACCCGTGGTGGTGCTGCCTTCATCCTGCAATGCCTGCAACAACGCCGCCGTGGCGGTCTGCAACGACCCTGAGGTGGTCGCGGTTTTACTCGAAGGCGTCGAAAGGGTCTGGTTGATCGAAACAGAGGTGATGCTAACCATGAGACTTATCTTGTTTGGGTTTAGGTTAAATCCATCATCGACATCGTTTAGATGGACTTGAGATCGACTGTGTACTTGTTTGGTAAACAAACGGGTACACAGTCCTTTGCCCTACGCGCTCAGACGCGTCGTCACTTCATTCAAGTGCCCCGAACCGTGTGTCTTCAGGGAGCAGCACGGTTTCATGCGACTATCCGTTTCGCCTCCAATGACAATTCATGCAGGCTGGCCAATCGCTGCATGATGCGCTCGACCACTACTACCCGCGCTATTGCACCATTTTGAAGTTCACCCATTGAGTGCAACGCGACCTCGGCCTTTTCCAGGCCCAACCGCGTCGACCCCGCCAAGTGCTCGATACCCTGGCGCGCATTCTCGGCAGACTGTTCCAGGCCCGTGGCGATGTGTCGGATCTGCGCACTGGAATCGGCGGCCTGGCGAGACAGATTGCGCACCTCGTCTGCTACCACGGCGAAACCTCGACCATGACTACCCGCCCGTGCGGCCTCGATGGCCGCATTTAATGCCAGCAAATTGGTCTGTCGGGCAATGTCCTGAATGCTCCCGACAATGGCGCCAATTCGTACCGACTGACTGCTCAGCTCGTTGAACACCTGATCGAGACCCTGCATATAGAGATTCAGATCGCCGAGCACACTCGCCGATGACTGCATGCTTTGCGCACTCGACTTCACCCGTTCGCCAGCAGTCCGCGCCAACTGATCGGCGAAGCGCATGTCCTCCTCGGTTTGCAGTACTGCTTGGGTCAACTGCTCCAGGGTGGCCTGAACGTGTGCCCCCGGCCACACAGGGTTGGGTATCTGGGCCTGCGTTTGCACAACGGCCACCGGAGCACTGAGTACCGGAACCTCCAACTCGCGCTTTGGCGGTTCCTGTCGCACAACCGCAAGTTGCCGATGATAGAGCGCGGATGCGAGCAGCAACGCGAGGTTGATTCCGCCGGCCAGCAGCAGGCGCTCATTATCACCCCAGGCCAACACCACTGCGCCCACGCCTGCAACCATCAACAGCAAACCGGCCCATATTTTACGTGCCCTATGAGCAGCCATGCTGATCACAGCGGCGTTCAGGTGTAACTGAAGATCAGCAGGTTTTTCGATAACCTCATGTACGTCGATATTGCGCATGGCATCCGTCTCTCGTTGTTGTTTTTAGAACGGCGGACGAGAAGTCCATCGCTTTTGTTGAGGCCATGCGAGGCTATGGAGGCGAAACAAAACGCAATATCCGACCTGTGCAGATATCTATCCGTTTTGTGCAGAGGTGGCGTCATGGCGCCCAAGGAGCGCGGAAACTGACCCGGCGCAAGGGTCAGGCAAACGTTTTCAGCAGAAGGTTGACGTAATGGCTTTTAGACCTCACCGGCGACGACGAAAGGCTCCAGGGCTCTCCCCGGTCCATTGCTTGAACGCTCGATGGAACGCGCTGGGTTCCCGGAACCCCGCCTCCTGAGCGATTTCGGCGATGCTCATGGACGTCGTACGCAATCGTTCGAAGGCAATGGATCGACGCATTTCATCCTTGATCTGTTGGTAGGTAAACCCTTCACGCTCTAACGCACGCCGCAGGCTGCTGAGGTTAATCGCAAACTCTGCGGCAAGCTGTTCGAGCGTCGGCCAGTGATCGTAGCCGCAGGATTTCAAGCGTTGATGAATTCGGGCGCTGTATCCCTCTCTGTTACGAAAACGGATAAAAACCGACTGCGGAGCGTTACGTAAAAAGGTGTACAGCGATTGTCGATCCTGAATGACCGGAAGCTTCAAGCATTCAGGATCCAGTTCGATTTCCGTGATATTCGCGTCAAACTCCACGTAAGCACCCCACAGCAAGTGCTCATCACCGTGTCCAGGCAACGAATGTTCGAATTGCACGCGACTGATGGGCATGCGCCTGCCTGCCAGCCAGCACATCAACCCAACGATCAGAACCATGAAGGTCTCAATCACGATGGCCCGCAAATGTTCATCCTTGCTGGTACAACGCATGACCACCACCCTGCGTTTACCGCGGGCCTGTACTTCGCATTCAATGTCACGCAGGAACAGTTTGAAGTAGTCCAGCGACTGCTTTAGCGCCTTCTCTACTGTAGGAACCTGGATCAATCCTCGGCAGATCAGGGCGAAACTGCCCAAGGGCATGCCATGGGAGTCCAAACCAAAAAACTCGTCGTCAAGCTCCTTCACCACGGCTAGCCAAAGCGCGGCGAAGTTTGTCGCGGCTACCCGTTCAGGCAGTTCATCCAGCGAGCGCTCCGCGAACCCTGCCTGCTCTAAAAGACGAGCGGTTTCCACTGGCCGGCCACTAAATTGATAGAGCAGCGCCTTGGCGAAGTAGGAAGAAACGGAGTGTTTTTCGTTCATGGATACTGGGTTGCCTATGGCAAAAAATAGCAGTTTTGCTGAGCGGTTTTGGCATAGGCCCGGCGCCTGCTCGCCCCTTAGACTGTCCACCTGATTAGCAGTATCCCAGATGTCGGCTGCGGCGCCATTACCTGATTTCGGTAAGACCGCTTGAAAACCCGTCATCCCTACAAGGAATAACTCCATGAACACCCCTGATATTTACGTTGTCGGTGCCGCACGCACTGCAATCGGCACCTTTGGCGGATCGCTCAAAGATGTGCCGATGGCCGATCTGGCAACCACGGCCGTCAAGGCTGCCTTGCAACGCAGTGGCGTCGATCCTGCGCACGTCGAACATGTCGTGATGGGCAATGTCATTCCGACCGAGCCCCAGGATGCCTACATCTCCAGAGTCGCGGCGATGAACGCCGGCATCCCGAAGGAAACGCCCGCCTACAACGTCAACCGCCTGTGCGGTTCCGGTTTGCAAGCGATCATCTCGGCTGCACAAACCTTGCTGCTGGGCGACGCTGAAATCGCCATTGGCGCAGGAGTCGAGGCCATGAGCCGTGGCCTGTACATTCTGCCCGCCGCTCGATGGGGCGCTCGCATGGGCAACACCCAGGCCATTGACTACATGCTCGGCATTCTGCACGACCCCTTCCAGGGTTTTCACATGGGCATCACCGCCGAGAATATTGCCGAACGCAATGGCATCAGCCGCGAGATGCAGGATGCCCTGGCCATGGAGGACCAGACTCGGGCGTTTCGTGCCATCGAGGAGGGTCGCTTTATCGAGCAGATCGCTGCCGTTGAAATTCGAAGCCGCAAAGGCACCCAACTGTTCAATATCGACGAGCACCCTCGTGCTACCTCTCTGGAGCAACTGGCGCAAATGAAGCCGGCCTTTAAGAAGGATGGCTCGGTCACTGCTGGCAATGCATCCGGTCTGAATGACGGTGCCGCCGCGTTGGTGATGGCCACCGGTGCCGCAGTCAAAGCCAATAACCTGCGTCCCCTCGCCCGCCTGGTCGCTTATGCCCATGCGGGTGTCGAGCCAGAATTGATGGGCCTCGGTCCGATCCCCGCCACGCGTCTTGCGCTCAAGCGTGCGGGTCTGACTGTGGCTGATCTGGACGTTATCGAAGCCAATATCGCGTTCGCCGCGCAGGCGTGCGCTGTGACTCAGGAATTGAATCTGGATCCGGCCAAGGTCAACCCGAACGGTTCGGGCATTGCCCTTGGCCATCCGGTCGGGGCTACCGGCGCGATCATTGCGACCAAAGCTATCCACGAACTGCACCGCATCGGCGGGCGCTATGCGCTGGTGACCATGTGCATTGGTGGCGGCCAAGGCATCGCCGCCATTTTCGAACGCGTTTGAGGGGTTGTAAGTGAGTATTCAAAAACTAGCAGTCATTGGCGCAGGCACCATGGGCAACGGGATTGCCCAAGTGTGTGCACTTGCCGGAATAGACGTGACATTGATTGATATTTCCGATGAGGCGCTCGCAAAAGGTCTGTCGGCGCTGACTACGAATCTCGATCGCCAGCTGCGCAAAGAAACGATTACAGCAGCGGAGATGCAAGGTGCTCTCAACCGGATCTCTCTCAGCACCGACTACGTGGCGTTGAATGGAGCCGAGTTGGTCATTGAAGCGGCAACCGAGAATCTGGAGCTCAAAAAACGCATTCTCAAACGAATCGATGACACCGTGAGTGATGACTGCGTCATCGCAACTAACACGTCATCGCTGTCGATTACCGAATTGGCGGCAGTGGTCAAACACCCGGCTCGCTTCATTGGTCTGCACTTCTTCAACCCTGTACCGATGATGGCATTGCTGGAGGTCATCCGCGGTTTGCAAACGTCGGACATCACCCACGCCTTGGCGCTGAAACTCGCCGAACAGATTGGCAAGAGTGCAGTCACGGCTCGCAACAGCCCGGGCTTCGTGGTCAATCGCATTCTGTGTCCGATGATCAACGAAGCGATCTTCGTTTTGCAGGAAGGCCTGGCCAACGCCAAGGACATCGATACCGGCATGCAATTGGGCTGCAATCACCCTATCGGCCCGCTTGCGCTGGCTGATCTGATCGGCCTGGATACCATGCTGGCGATCATGGAGAGTTTCCATGATGGCTTCAATGACCCGAAATATCGTCCAGCGCAACTGCTCAAGGAAATGGTCGCGGCAGGTTATCTGGGCCGCAAAAGCGGGCGCGGTTTCCATGTCTATACCTGAGCGCTGTTCACGCTTCGCTCAGAGCCGTGACAAGGCACTGGATCTGTTCGCCAGAAAGGGATTCGGCCAGGTTGGCATGCGCGAGCTGGCAACCTATCTCGGGCTCACACCTGGCTCGCTTTACCATCATTATCCAAGCAAACAGCATTTGCTCCTCGACTTGATCGAGGAGCTTTACGAAGAACTGCTGACCACTGTACGTCTGATAGAGCAAAGCCCTGATGACGGGGTGAACACCTTGCAAGTCATTATCCGGGCACACCTGAATCTGTACCGGGAAATGCCGTTGCACTTTCGCCTGGCTGAACGCGACAGTTGTTGTCTGAACGAAGAACAACAACTGCGTGTCAGCCATTTACGCGAACAATATGAGCGCCAACTGCTCGTGGCACTGGGGTATAGAACACTGTTGACCCCGCATCGGCTTCAGGCCGCCGGGCACGCCATTGCCTCATTGCTCAGCAGCGCACCCTCCTGGTTGGTACAGCGCACCCTTGACGATCAGGACCGCGACGAACTGATGGAAGACTTGATGATGGGGGCGATTTGCTCGGTGCTCAGGTCACCGGCCTCCAGCAACGCGCGCGCCGTGTCGATGCGCAAGTTCTGCAAATAGGTTAGCGGCGACTGCTCAAGCACCCTATTGAAGCGGCGTATCAAGGTTCGCTCGCTAACTGCCAACCTCTGTGCCAGATCTGTCATACGTACCTGTTCCGCCAGGTGATCCTGAAGCCACTTCTGTGCGCATTGCATGGCGATGGCCTTTCCCGCAAATTTGTTGAGCACGTGAACAGCTTGCAATAGAAACGTGGCATGTGCGCTTATCGCATACCAGACACTCCGACTCAGTCACCATCGGACGCATTTGCAGATTGACCTGCGGAAATCTCTCGCGGAAATGCCCCTCCAGCCACCAAGTGGTTGTCGCCATTTTGTTATCGAGCAACCCCGTACCAGCGAGCAGTTGGACAAGTTGCTGAAAGCGGATCTTGTGACCTTCAACTTCCCACGGCACTAAAAATGGCGGCATAAAAATACGGCTGAAGCGACAACCACCTTGCAAAACGCCGGGGGTGGGAGGGACACTGAATTAAATTTATGTCTGCCTCTCGAGCAGCGAGGCAGACATACCCGCAACCGCTTGTAGCTGACGCATGTGTGCTAAGTTGAAACTGTTTCTACTCAAAATCTCAACATGGCAGGGCTCACCATGCCTCGAAGCGTCCTTCTACGTAGGTCAATGGTAAAAGCAGTCACCTATCGCGTAATAATTATGTGCCTGGACTTCATGACAATTTTTATATTTACGGGGACGCTGCGGGTGGCTATCGGTTTCATGGTCGTCAGTAATTTATACACCACGTTTGCTTATATTTTTCATGAGCGTCTGTGGGCAAAAATCACCTGGGGAATTGAAGAGCATCAAGATCATACCGGCTAAACAACTCGTGCCGATGCCTTCTGAGGCGCTGTTTAGATCAAAAGCCAGTGTCCTGCGTGGTTAATTCGTTTATCTATTTTAATTATTCGAATACCTGTTTCTGGCAGGCTTAAATTAACGAACTACCCACTCAGGACACTAGCTTCAAGGTGCGCAGCAACAGACGTGCGAAGAAAAATTCTGCAGTGGCCAGTTTCCCGCCATAGAAAGCTTCGTCTTCGCTGAGTTTGGCGAGATCAAATGGCTGACTGACGTAATACGAAAAGGCGCGACCACCTTTTCCACTCAAGGAATGGTGATCTTTCGCCAAGCCACCGCCATGCGTTAAAACTGTTTTTTCATCTTTCCGACAACGTGCACACACAAGTCGCTCTGAGGCATTACACGGCAAGCCAACACCGTGCCGGCCGCCAGTTCTTCTACGCTGACATGTGCGCGACTCATGGTCTTTACCTCAAAGGCACCCTTGAGGATCTGAACCTTACAGATACCGCATCCACCGCCACGGCATCCCAATGGAATGCCACGACGGCCAAGACGAGCCATACCATGCAGAACCGACTCACGCTCATCACAGGCGTAATGCTCTCCGGTGTCTTCGATCAATACTTGATATTCCATGGCCCGTTCTCACGCAGTGGAAGTGACTATCGGCAAAAGTCCAAGAGCCTCTAAAGCCGCAGTGGCACACACCTCGTCTTGTTCTTCAGTACTCATCCGAGAACTTCAAGCTTTGCAGCCCGTGCACAGATTTCCTGTTCGCGTAAGACATCTGCGCCAATGCCGCCAATCGACCAGTCCTGTGGTTCAACCCGGATGCACCTGCCCCGCACAACGCTCCGATCAACTGCTAATATTTCGACCAGCAAGGAAGTAAATCCGGTCATTAGCTTCTGACGTTCGTCCAATGGGCGTCCTTCGAGCACGATGAACTCGAAGTACGGCGCATGCAGTCGATGGGTACTGACACAGTGCCCGGCAACAGCAAACTCATCTGCTGCATGCAAGGTGATTATCGCCCGCACCCGGTCCATCGGTGACAGCAAAACCTTGCTGTAAAGATGTGAGGCATCCTGGAGCAAACGCACTTTTTGCTCAGCCGAACAAGACCCTTCAACGAGATGAAAATTTACTACCGGCATTTTTTAGGCCTCATGCATATTCTTATATTTATTGTTTAATCACACGACCCAACGCACATCAGGGCAAGCCGCGACGTCGTCCAGAATCCAGCATCAACGTGGATCCGGTCATCGCGTCAGCCTCGGGGGCTAGCAACAAACTAACGGCCCAGGCCACTTGCTCCGGCGTCGTGAAGGCACCGATGGAGGATTCAAGACACATCTCCTGCAGAACGGTTTCAGTGCTGACACCACGCTGCCTTCCCCGGTCGGCTGCCACTTTGTGCAAACGCTCCGTATCCGCAGGTCCCGGCGCAATAAGATGCGCCGTCACACCTCGCGAGCCATAAGCCAGACTGAGCTGACGTATCGCGTTCGCCAAGGCTGCGTTTGCTACTCCCGCTGAGGCCGCGTATGCCGTGGGTTCAAAACCGTAGTGTCCACCGATAGCGACGAGACGAGATCCTTTGACGAGACTCGCATCCACAGCACGGGTCAGGCGCAACAGACCGCCGACTTTAATATTGACCGCATCTGTCAGCGCAGACGTAGGGGCGTCAAGAACGCCGCCTACGACCGCCACGCCGGGGCCATGGACAATCATCCGCACCGGCCGATCCAGTACGTTTCGGATATGCGCAATGGACTCGTCGGCAGAAATGTCGGCAACACAAGGGATGACCCCAGGATGAATCCGGCTTAGCTCATCAATAGCCGCCGAGCTGCGGGCCACTGCGACGACGTCCAATCCGTTGGCGCACAGTCGCGCAACGATCTGTTTACCAAAGGCACCAGTTGCCCCCACCACCACCGCTAATTCATTACGTGAGTTCATCGTCCACCCGCCGTTAAGTTTCGGGTTCGGAGCATGCACCACATGCCCCGAAGCTTATTCAGGTGGGAAGAACTACTCCACGGTCCCTGGCCATGGTCATTGCCGTGTCGAAGATCATGTCCTCTTGGCCACCGATCATTTTCTTGCGGCCCAACTCGACCAGAATGTCGCGGGCCGGGACGCCAAATTGCAGGCTTGCACGCTTGGCATGCAGGAGGAATGTCGAGTAGACGCCTGCATAGCCGAGAGTCAGTGACTCGCGGTCAACCCGCACGATGTGCTCCATCATGGGTACGATGATGTCTTCTGCTACGTCCATCAGCTTGAACAGGTCCGTGCCGGTTTCGATGCCCATGCGTTCGCACACTGCGGCAAACACTTCCAGCGGCGTGTTGCCGGCACCGGCGCCCAAGCCAGCCACGGAACCATCAATGCGGCTAGCGCCCGCTTCGATGGCGGCGATGGAGTTGGCCACGCCCATGCCCAGGTTGTGATGGCCGTGGAAACCGATCTCGGTCTCTGGATTGAGTACCTCACGCAGGGCACCAATACGTGCTTTTACATCGTCAGGCAGCATGTAGCCGGCAGAGTCGGTGACATACACAGTCTGCGCGCCGTAGGACTCCATCAGCTTGCCCTGTCTGGCGATACCTGCAGCATCATTGAGGTGCGCCATCATCAAAAAGCCGGAGGTGTCCATCCCCAACTTGCGGGCATAGGCGATGTGCTGGGGCGAGGTGTCTGCCTCGGTGCAGTGGGTGGCCACATGCACGCTCCGCGCACCGCAGTCGAACGCCGAGTGCAGCTCCTTCATAGTGCCGAGCCCTGGAATGAGCAGGACCGATACTTTGGCCTGTTTCATCTTGGGTGCCACTGCGCTGATGTACTCCTCATTCGTATGAGGGGCAAAACCATGCTGCAGCGAATTGCCGCCCAAACCACCGCCATGGGTGACCTGAATGTAAGGCACGCCAGCGTCATCCAGCGCGGTAGCGACCTTGACCATCTGCTCGACACTGATCTGTTCACGCTTGGCATGCATGCCGTCGCGCAGGCACATGTCGTGCAGGATTACCTTGCGGCCCTTGAGGCTGGAACGGGGGGACTGACTCATTACGCGACCTCCGAAGCTTTAAGCTGAATCTTGCCGGCGAGCATTTCCTCGGCAAACATCTCTGCAGTGCGGGTAGCGGCTGCCGTCATGATGTCCAGATTGCCGGCATAGGTCGGCAGGTAGTCGCCGAGGCCTGCCACTTCCAGGAACACGGAGACTTTCTTGCCTTCAAAAACAGGCCCGTTGACCAGGCGGTAGCCCGGCACGTACTTCTGCACCTCGACGATCATTTGCAGAATCGACTCAGTGATTCGGGCTCTATCCGGCTCGTCATCCGTCAGGCAGTAGATGGTGTTGCGCATCATCATCGGTGGGTCGGCCGGGTTGATAATGGCCAACGCCTTGCCCTTGCGAGCGCCACCGACTTTCACAATGGCGCTTGAGGTGGTGTTGGTAAATTCATCCAGGTTGGCACGGGTGCCCGGGCCAATCGACTTGGACGCCAGGCTGGCGACGATCTCGGCATACTCGACGCTCTGAATACGCGAGACGGCATTGACGATTGGGATAGTGGCCTGGCCAGCGCAGGAGATCATGTTGACGTTCATCTCCAGCTTCTCCGCGTGCTCTCGCAGGTTCACCGGTGGCACGCACAGCGGGCCGATAGCCGCTGGGGTAAGGTCAATCATCAGCACACCGAGAGCGTTTAGCTTGCGGCTGTTTTCGGCATGTACATAGGCGCTGGTAGCGTCAAAGGCGATCTGAATGCCATCTTCAAGCACGTGCGGCAGAAGACCGTCCACGCCTTCATGGGTGGTTTTCAAACCCATGGCACGAGCGCGCACCAAACCCTCGGATTCGGGATCGATACCGACCATCCAGACGGGCTCAAGCACTGGGCTGCGCAAGATTTTGTAGATCAGGTCAGTGCCGATGTTGCCTGAGCCTATGAGTGCACACTTGATCTTCTTCATTGAGATTGTTCCTTATTCTTCGCAGCGCGCTGTGCCATGTTCATACCGGCCACGTAAAACTCGTCGCTACCGTGCTCGGTAATGAGGATGCGCACTGTTTCCGGAGCACACTCCAGACTGTTGCAAACCGCCGTGGTGACTGCGGCTGCAACGCGGCTTTTCTGCTCTGCGGTGCGGCCTTCGACCATGTGCATTTCGATAATTGGCATGCTTGATTCTCTTCGTTTTTGTCGTTATTCAACGAAACGCATCGACACGGTACCCAGCTCCTGAAAGCGAGCCACAATGCTGTCGCCTGGTTTCACCGCAAGGGCCTCGGTGATGCCACCACTCATCACGAAGCTGCCGGCCGGCAGTATCTCGCCCATCTCCGCCAGGATATTCACCAGCATGGCGATGGCTTCGGCCGGATGGCCCATGACTGCCGCAGAAGCACCCATAGCGACGATCTCGCCATTTTTCTCCATCACTACGCCAAGGGTCTTGAGGTCCAGATCATCGACATAACGTGCCCGTCCACCCCCGACAAAGCGCGCGGAAGAACCGTTGTCGGCGATCACACTGGCCAGGTCGAACTTGAATCCGGAAAATCGCGAATCAATGATTTCGACCGCAGGGAGGACATAGTCGGTCGCAGCCAAAACGTCCTGGGCGGTGCAACCAGGCCCCTGCAAGTCACTCTTCATAACAAAAGCTACTTCGCATTCAACCCGTGGATGCACCAGGTCTGAAGTGGAGATGGCCGAACTCTCGGGGCGGGCCATGCGATCGGTCAAAAAGCCGATCGAGGGCACGTTGACACCCATCTGCTGCATCTTGGCTTTTGACGTCAGCCCGGCTTTCCAGCCGACCAGCTTGTGGCCTTTTTCGATGAAGCGACGACGAAGCTCGCTCTGCACGGCATAACCATCGGCGATGGTCATGTTCGGGTATTCGTCGGTCAGCTTGGGAATGGCGTAGGCGCGGGTCTGCGCACCTTCAACCCGCTCGCACAGGCGAACGATGTCCTCACGCAACAGTGTCAGATTGCTGCTCATACTGCGCTCCTCCCGGAAAACTTGACGCGACAGCTACCAAGGCCGCCGACGGTACACACCAACTCATCCCCATCTGTCACCGGTACCAACGAAGACTGGGAACCCGAGAGAATCACCTCGCCTGCCTTGAATGGAATGCCCAATGCACCCAGGGTATTGGCCAGCCAGGCCACAGCATTCGCTGGTGAACCTTGCACCGCAGCACCGACGCCGGTAGAGAACAACTCGCCGTTCTTCTCCAGCACCATGCCTGCCAGGGTGATATCGAGCTTGCGCGGATCGCCCTTGGTTTTACCCAGGACGAATACGCCGCAAGAGGCATTGTCCGCAACGGTGTCCTGGATCTTGATCTGCCAGTCGGTAATGCGTGAATCGACGATCTCGAAACAAGGCACCACGTAGTCAGTCGCACGGATCACGTCCATCGCGGTGATGCCTGGCCCCTTGAGGTCATGCTTCAACACAAAGGCCAACTCGGCTTCGGCTTTCGGCTGAATCAACTGGCCGAGGTCAATGGTGTCGCCCTCTTGAAAAACCATGGCCGAAGTGAGCATGCCGAAGTCCGGCTGATAGACGCCGAGAAAGTCCTGTACAGGCTTGCTGGTCGCACCGATTTTCTTGCCGACGATGGTTTCACCCGCTGCCAGCCGCCGAGCGACGAAGCGCTCCTGGATACGGTAAGCATCCTCAATGGTGATCTCCGGCTCACGGGTGAGCAGTGGCGCAACGGCGCGACGGGAGACGAAAGCTTGGTAAAGCTCATCGCCGTAATGCTCGATCTTTTGCTTGTCCATAAGGGCCTCAGAGTTTCACGCAGATATTTCGGGTTTCGGTGTAGAACTCCAGCGAATGCACGCCGCCTTCACGACCGATGCCCGACTGTTTGGAGCCGCCAAACGGGGTGCGCAAATCGCGCAGGAACCAGCTGTTGATCCAGGTGATGCCAACGTCGATACGCGCCGCCATGCGGTGGGCACGAGATAAATTAGAGGTCCAGATGGTGGTCGACAGGCCGTAATCGGTCGCGTTGGCTTTCTGCACGACTTCGTCCTCGCTGTCGAACGGCGAAATGTGGCAGCACGGCCCGAAAATTTCTTCCTGCACAACGGAAGCTGTTTCAGGCAGGCCGGTCCAGATAGTGGGTTGCACCCAGGCACCTTCGGCCAGATCCGCCGGCATATCAGGCACACCGCCGCCGGTCACCAGAGTGGCGCCCTCCTCCACAGCCTTACGGTAGTAAGACAGCACTTTCTGCTTGTGCTCCTGGCTGATCAGCGGGCCGTAGTTGGCATGATGATCATCGGGACGACCATATTTGACCGCCTCCGCCTTGACCTTAAGGGCCTGGACAAAACGCTCGAAAATCGGCCGCTCGACATACACCCGCTCGGTGCCCAGGCAGACTTGGCCCGAGTTGAGGAATACCGAGCGTGAGAAGCTCTCAACCGCCGCATCAAAGTCGGCATCGGCAAACACGATGCCGGCATTCTTGCCACCCAGTTCGAACGACACATCGCGCATGCCTTCGGAAGCGGCTTTCATGATGGCCGTGCCAGTGCGGGTCTCGCCGGTAAAGGTGATGGCATCGACGTGCGGGTGTTGGGTGACGAACTCGCCAGCGGAGTTGGGCCCGAATCCGTTCACTACGTTGTAGACACCCTTGGGGATACCCACTGCGCTCATCACTTCACCCAGCAGTGCCGCCGTTTGTGGCGACTCTTCGGACGGCTTGACCACCACGGTATTACCGCAGGCCAGCGCCGGACCTACTTTCCAGGTCATCAGCATGAACGGGGCATTCCACGGACAGACCACCCCGATCACCCCCTTGGGGCGGCGAATCGAGTAATTGAAGGCGCCGCGACCATCAGGCGTATCCATCTGGAAGGATTCGCTGGCGACGTTCTTGATCACGTCGGCGAACACTTTGAAGTTGGCCGCCCCGCGCGGGATGAACACGTGCTTCATGACGTGCTCAGGCTGACCGGTGTCGGACATCTCGGCCTCAACGAAGTCGTCGAAGCGGCGGGTGATTTCGTTAGCGACACCGTAGAGCAACTCAATGCGTTGATCCGTGGTAAGACCACCCCACTCGCCCTGTAGCGCATTACGTGCAGCGCTGACGGCGGCATCTACCTCGCCGCGTCCGGCTTCACTGATCGAGCAAATAACACTGTTATCGACCGGTGAACGCTTGTCGAAACGTTTGCCACTGGCAGCGCCGACGAACTCACCGGCGATGAAATTTTCAATCTGGCGCATGGAAGCTCCGGGGTGTTGTTCTGTATGACTACCCGCTGCACCTTCCCCAGGTCAGCGGGTATTAGTCCCTGAAACGAGTCTAGAAAAGCCAGGCAATACCGGCTAATACTTTGTTTTACCAACTCTGATACCTACAGGGTATTGACACTGAGGTAACAAAATCAGCCCACACAAGCTCCCTTGACTAACCTGTTGGGGGCGCTAGTCGGCGCGATCAGATAGCCTTGAACAAGGGACTGCGGACCTGCTGAGCATCCGCCGCCGATATAAACTTCTCGGTATAGATGTCGCGCTCAAACAGGCGTCCCTGCATCAGCGTACTGATGCAGGAGTCAATCATTAAAGGCGGGCCACACAGGTAAGCCTTGTGCCCCCTGAAGTCGTTATTGAAGTGCGCCTTGGCCGCGTCATGGACGAAGCCACGGGAGCCTTCCCAGCCAGAGTCCTCCGGCTCATGGGAGAGCGCAGGCACGTAGTTGAAGTTCGCGTATTGCTGAGCCATGGCGAGGAAATCGTCGTGGTAATACAGCTCGCTACGATGGCGTTGGCCATAAATGAGGGTGATCGGCAGTTCAAAACCTTCCGCCAGCAGATCCAGAATCATTGAGCGCGGGCTGGAAAGCCCGGAACCGCCGCCCATGAAAATTACCGGCATATGCGCCGATTTCTTCACAAAGAAGCGACCGTAGGGGCCGGTAATGCTCATGCGCTCGCCGACCTTCACCTGCTCGTGAACATAACCCGTACCACGACCGCCTGGCACGATACGAATATTCAGCTCAATTTCACCGCCATCCGTAGGTGCACTGGCAATCGAAAATGCCCGGCTGCCGATACCGTCAGGCAACTGCAGATTGATGTATTGACCGGCCTGGAAGTGCATTCCAGCCGGATCGTCGAGCTTGATCCACACGCCCTTGATGGTAGGCGTGAGGGTTTCGATGCGGCTGACCGTACCGGCGAAGTCGCGGACCGGCAGATTCTCGGCATCCGGGTCTTCATCGATTTCCGCCTCAATCACCAGGTCGCTCTCAGCGGTAGCGCAGCAGGCCAGGCACTTCTTCTCTTCGCGCTCAAAATCCATCAGGGCAAAGCTGGAGGCCTCGCCGTGTTCAATCTCGCCATCCACCACCTGAATCTTGCAAGTCGCACACAAGCCGTGGCAGCAGGCGTGTGGCAGGTAGATGCCGGCCCGCAGAGCCGCATCGAGAATGGTCTGACCTTCTTCGATCTCGATGGTCTGACCCAGTGGTTCAATCGTCAGTTCGTAACTCATAGCCCGTCCCCCTTCTCAGCTAACTGCGCAAATAGTGTTTAGGCCCGGCGTACTGAAACGCAGCTGATCTTTGTGGCCGATAGCATTGTCGGCCAGGCTGAGATTGAAGTCGGGCACCCAAGGCCGGTTGCCCTTGAGCCACTCGACAGTGCGCCAGTTAATCGCTGCGGTATCCGGGTCCGCTTGCAGCAGCGGCTCGAGAGCGACCTGAATCAACTCGGCGAAAGTAGTCTGCGGCGGCAGACAAAGCAGGAACGGGGCAGCAAAAAGCAGATGGTGATCCCAGCTGACGTACACCAGCTGTTTGCCGTTGAAATTCTCAACGCGATCACGGGCAACGCCTACGTACTCTTTAAGGGCGACTACAGGCATTTTGTTCTCCTTATTATTGTGTTGGGCGTGGCCGCTTCAACTAACGACCACCCCCTTTAGAGGCTTACTGGTTCGACGTCGCCAGACCACGCCACAGTTCGAAGTTGTGGCGGTCCTGGGAATCGGCAAAATCACCATTGTCCTGACCGTCTTTCAGCGAAACCCACTCCATCCAGGCAGCCAGATCACCATTGAGCGGCGCTTGGAAGAGTGCAGGCATGGGCAGCCATGCCTGGATATATTTCTCCGGCTCATTATTGAAAATTTCCAGGCAATGATCAGAGCAGAAGTGATACTTATCGCCTTTGTATTCAACTTCACGGTGGCAAGTAAGCGTCGGATCATTTGGCTCGGTAAATACCGTCGGCAACTGGCAGCACTGGCACAGTTTAGCCAGGCCATAGTTCTTGAACGGCGTACCTGCCGCCGCCAGCTTTTTGATGTGTTCCCAGCGTGGCCGGTAATACTTGTCGAACGTGGTGGGGTACTTGGCAGATAACCATTGCAGGTCCTCATCCGAGGGGATCCATGCATGAAAGGCAGTACCAAAGCTCCACTGGTAAAGACCCAACATGAACTGGTGAGACATGTGGTCGATGCCTGCTTCGGCGTCATCCCAGCTCTTCGGTGGACGAATACCGTAGCGCGCCAGGTCCTTGAACAGCGCACCGCCGTTCTCTGCACCGTAAATATCCCACGCCTCGCGCCACGACATGACGCGCTTGGGCAGCATGTAATCCATCATGGTGCTGACCAGGCCGAGAACCCGGAAGCCACGCCAGAACCACTTGTCGATCCAGCCCTGAACGATGGGCAGGTTGTCCGGATCCTGCTCGAGCATGAACTTGATGCATTCAAGCCCCAAGGTCATGTGCCGCGCTTCATCCGACTGGGCCGAGAAGCCGAAGGTCACCGTGGCCATGTCACCGTTGTAAGCTGCGCCGGACATGAACGGTACGAACAGCAGGTTGGTCAGCACGTATTCGAACGAGAAGCCGATGGCAATCATGAACTCAAACGGACCGGCCGACATCGCATCGTCAAAGAACGAGCGCGCCACAGACGTGTACCAGATGCGGTCACGCTGATCAGCAAACGCATGGAAGCCGTTGTAGAACTTGTTGTAATTGGACAGTGCGTGGACTTGCGTCTGGGCGTGGCGAATTTCATCAATGGCCTGCATCTGGCAGGCCACTTGCGTCCCCACACCGCGAAACTCACGGCCCACACGGGCAAACCCTTTATGCGCGGCGTACTCACCCGGACTGATGGCCTGCAGAAATATTTTCAAGGCCGACAGGTAGCGTGCATCGGTAATATTCAGATGGCCGTTATTCTGCGCATGGGCGTCGATAATCGCGTAAAACTTACGCTCTTTTTCCGCCTGATACTTCCAGTACGCATCCATGGTCAAGCGGAACGGATCTTCCCACTTGTTCCAGTCATGGATCTTCAGCCCTTCATAGGCAATGTAGGGAAAGAGTTCTTCCTCGGTGCGATAAGACGGTTCCCACGCCAGGTCGCGCGTCAACAACCGGTACTTTTCTTTCGCATTCATTTTTTTATTATTTGCTTTCATGTCCATGCTAAATATTCTCGCTTAGTTGCCCCAGGTCAGGGTCAAGGAGTCTTCGTCTTCAACGACGTTGCCGGAGAGCGTGATCAGGTTGATATTCAGCTCTTGCATATCAAAGCTGCGACCCATCTGTTCTTCAATGGTTTCTCGGCGAATGACCAAGCGGCCAGGCGCATTGATTTTGACCATCGCCGGTTCGCGATTGACCACGGCCTCGGGGTTATCTATTTCAATCGCCTCGATAATGGGGCGAGTCTCTTCATTGGTTTGCAATGCAATAAACACAGTCGACATAGAAACCTCTCAGACCACGACGCCGGTTTTTTCAAGGCGAGCCTTGAAGACGATCAATTGCTCAGCCATGACCTCATCGGCCTGGCCCGCAAAAACCTGCCCGATCACCGGCAGCAAGGCGGCTGCAGCGCGATCACGCCAAACGGCTGTCCAGGCCTGTAATTGCTCGCGGTTTTGCTCGGACTCAGCGGCCGCTACCTTCATGACCGCATCGACCCATTTGCGGGTCTCCTCAAACCAGTCGCTCATGAATTGAGTCAGCATGGCCACCGCCGAGCCGCCATTGGCCGCAAACCGGTCATCCACGATGCGCCCGTACACCAGCGGATAGAGCAAGCCATCCAGGGCCACGTTTTGCGCAACAAACAGCTCGAACGGATCGCGTACCGCCATGCAGTCCTCGGTATAACGACGCAGTGCTTGCCAGGCGTCTCCTTCCATCCAGGCGGCCTTGCCCTCTTCCAGGGCTTCGGTGCCACCCAGCAGCAGACCAATCCGCGACAGGTATTGAGCCGAACCCAGGTTATCCATCGCGTGGTACATACACGGCTGGGTAAACACCGTGCTGTAGCCGTAACCGCAGATAAAGGTGTTGTTGAGATTGGCGCCCCAGGCAGCGTGACGCAGCGGCACCAACAGATTGAGCGCGGAGCTGCGCAGATCGTCTGAAAGCATGTCGGCCAGGCCGCGGGTTTCAACGAAGTTGAAGTTCGCTTCGGTGTTCTCTTGCTGACGCGCGCGCGCCAGCGTGTAGGTGCTGTAGTAAAACTGGCGCGGGTCTTTCAAGGCGTACCAGTCGCGCATCACGATCTTGGTGATGCTGGCGTCGTAAAGCGCCTGCTCCGGGTCCCAGGTCGGCAGGTAGTGCAGATTTTCCTCAGGCTGGATGTCGTAGCTGCCTTCCTGATAGCGCGAAGAGGGCTTGTCGCCAAAACGACGGGCCAAGTGATCAAACGTCTGTCGCAATGGCTGGATGCTGACCGTGCGAAGATCTATATGCATGTGTATCTCCCACAAGCGTTTCACCTGAGGTGAAACGCCCAATTCGATTAGTTTTTGAAACGAACCTGTGTGGCGTCAGCGAGTCGCCAATCCCAATCAGCCGAAGCATCTTCCTCGTCCATAGCCGCAGTCGGCGCGGGCATCAACGCAACCTTGTTCGTGGCGCAGAACTCGGCGAATGCTTCATGAGTCAGGATCATTTCAACGAATAACCCTGGCTCGCCAATGGCGAAGTCGAACTCGACAAAGCGGCTCCCGCGATTGCCGGTAACCCGTACAAAACGCTTTTGCGTATCCAGGTCGGCCGGCTGCATTTCCAGTGACTCATCGGGCAAAGCCATAGATGTGCCCTCAGGTCACTACAGTCAGAAAGGTCTCGTGCAGTTTGCGCTGCGGGTAGTCGAGGCCTTGGGCGAAGTTGTCGTAGGTCCAAGACAGCGGCTCGTAATCTGGATAAGGGTGGTAGCCGCCCATGAAGGTTTCAAAACGATTGCCTGAGGGATCCCACGCATAGATGGTGCAGCCGCGGGTTACGCCATGACGGGTAGGGCCAATATCAACGTTCACTTCGTTCATCGACATGATGTCGCCGGCACGCAACACTTGCTCCCACGACTCGAGGAGGAATGAGCAGTGGTGCAGCTTGCCCTTCTCCGGATACTCGACGAAGGCGATGTCATGGACTTTGTGCGAGCAGGACAACCAGATGCCCATGTCGCTGTCGCCATCCGGGCTGAGTACGCGCTCAACCAGAAAGAAGCCCAAGACGTCGGTGAAGATCTTCTTCACTTCGGCGATATTCGGGCCATACAGCAAGCAATGGTCCAGCTGGATAGGGGCGATGCCATGTTCGCGCTGAGCATTCCACGGAGCCGGGTTGACTTGGGGAATGCCGTTACCTATACGGGTTTTCTCCGCATACAACTCGATCAGATGGCCGGATGGCAACTCGAAGCGCACGCGCTCGCCGGTTTCCAGCATTTCACCGGCTGGGATGCGTGTAGTGACCAAACCGTATGCTTGCAGGTCGGCATCAAGTTTTTCCAGAGTGGCCTTGTCCAACACCTTGAAGCCAAAGAAATCGATGCCAGCGGTGTCCGCCTCACGAATCACATAGCAGTTGTGATCACGCTCGTCCCAGCATTTAAAGTACACGCGCCCCTGGTCATCACGCCCGGTTTCCACCAGGCCCAGCACGTTGCGGTAAAAGTGGATGCCTTCTTCAAGGTTCAACACGCGCACCTGGGCATGCCCTGGACGCAATACACCTGTCATCGCCATTTGTTGTCTCCATTATTGGCTAGATGAGGTTGGCTCTACGCGTGCCCTTTCGGGCTAGCGACAAGCCGGACTTACAGTCTCGATCTAACTTTGCATAGAGGATGCCAATAACTTCAACTAATTGATTTATATGGTTTTTAATAGATAAACAAAAGAATAAGCCCCCCTCACAGGATGACGTTTCTGTCCATTCGCCACCCACGCCTTACAAAAACGTAAGGCCGCACATCAGCAAAACGCGATATCCCGAGCAAAACGATGTCCACCCACTGGCAAATGAGCCTGGAGTGACCGTTAGATGGGCAAAAAAAACACGTCGGGCGACGTGTTTGGCATAAGGCTTCTTAAAAAACAGGCATTCCTTCCGCCTTCACGGTCATGTCACAGGAATGCCTGGATTAAAGAGCACCTATGGATTGATAGGTGTACGCTTTTGTCAGGCGCTATCCGGGGCCTATTCGATATCACCCAATACCTGTTTTACCCGATACGCCAACTGACGACGGGTTATGCCGAGTAGACGTGCCGCGTGGGTGAGGTTGCCATTGGCCCGCAAAACAGCGAGCTGCAAAAGACGAGCTTCATGTACCTGAAGATCGAAGCCCTCATCCAGTAAACTATCGTAAAGTTTATCTTTCCTGGCTTCATCCGCATTCCCCACCTTCCCCTGCCTGTCAATTACAGCACCGAGCGCAGTCACGGGAGCCATACCAGGGAACAGATGTTCCACCTCAATTTGTCCCCCTGAAGGAGCAAGCAAAACAGAACGCTCAACCAGGTTTTCAAGCTCACGGACATTGCCCGGCCAGTCATAGGCCATCAGCTCTTGCATCGCCAGATCGCTGATACCGTGAATAGTCTTGTGATAGAGCGGTGAGTATTTTTCGATAAGCACCGAGACCAGCACCGGAATATCCGACTTGCGCTTGCGCAGGGGGGGGATTTCTAATGGATAGGTCGCCAGGCGGTAGTAGAGGTCGGCGCGAAAACGACCATCGGCAATGGCTTGTTGCAGATTGACGTTGGTGGCGGCAACCAGCCGCACACTGACCTTGCGGGGCTTATCGTCGCCCAGTCGCTCGACTTCTCCGGTTTGCAGTACCCGCAAGAGTTTCACCTGGGCCGGAGGGGAAAGCTCACCCAGTTCATCAAGGAATAACGTGCCACCATCGGCTCGCTCGAACTTGCCGGGTCGTGAATTCTGCGCGCCGGTATAGGCTCCTTTCTGCACACCAAAAAGCTCTGATTCGATCAGGTCATTGGGAATCGCTGCACAGTTGATGGCTACAAACGGTTTATCTGCACGATCACTGTTTTCGTGCAGCCACTGGGCAAATACCTCTTTGCCGACCCCGGTTTCACCCAAGAGTAAAACCGTTATAGGACTGCTGGCTGCCTTACTGAGCAAACTGAAAGCAGCACTAAACGCTGGGGAGCTGCCCACCAGCTTGCCAGGCGGACGCTGTTCGCGCTGACGACCACGCACTTGCCACAGCTCCTCTTGCAACTGTTCAAAAGAAGTCTCCTTATCCTTTGGCTCCAGACAGTGTTCGAGGAAAGCGTCATCTCCCCAGTCTTCCACCGGTTTGCCAACCAGCACGCAGTTAGGGTCACCACAACACACGCATTTGGTTTCACGAAAAACAATGAAGCGCTTGAAGAATCGAGAGGTATAACCCGATGCATAGCCCGACAGGTGCCAGCAAGCAGCCTCATCGCCAGCACCGAATAATTGCAGATGCGATTCAGCTTCCCATGAGTTTTCACATTTCACTTCGCCGAAAAATGTCCCTTTTTCCCAGTCTATTTTTGCTTCGGTGATGGTTGATCGAACCAGACCTTCAAACGCGTGCAGCTCAGGGCCGATCTTGAAAACGTCAAAGTCGTCACCCTCGCCATAGAGCTTTTGCGCAAGGTCGGCATCATGCTGGCCAGCTGCAAAACCCATGCGAAACAAAAGTCCTTTGGCGCGCTTGGACCCAAGCGACTCAAACAACTCTTGGCGCAAGGCCCCGAAGGCCTTGGCGTGAAGCAGCAGCATGCGGTTTTCGTCGAGCCAGATCTGCCCGCTCTCGATATTAAAGCGCAGCCGTGAACGCAAATTGAAGCGTTCGGCAAGGGGTTGCTCGATCATGAACATTCCTAAAACGTAACGAAGCACGAGCCTTTCGATCTTGAGGACGGTAAAACTCACCAAAATCGATTGCGTTTTTTATTGTGCGTGCGATCTGAAGCGTTCGCTGCATGGGTCTTAGTTTATGCGGATAACGCGACACACGCCTCTTTGACTTTTAGGTAAGCGTTTCTGATCAAAGGAGTCGTGCGCTCACGTATCTGTTTCAGCTTCCCGCCTTGGGCAGCATTGAGCAGTTCATCACGAAGCACGCGATAGCCGTCCAAAGCTTCCCGCAAACGGGAGAAATGAGCTTTACGTGCTTCACCCCCTGCCCCTCCATCCAATTGCGCACGCCCCAGCAGATGATCGATTTCTGTGTCCAGAGAGCGTATCCGCTCTATATGCGGCAGCATCTGCGAGGTAGCGCGGGCATTCAAAACCATTATGTTGTGAGCACGAACTTCTTCGATTGCGTCAATCATGGAGGCCAGCGCATTACGACTGACATCTATTTTGTTCGCCAATACTTTCAGATCCACCAGACCCAACATCAATTGGCGTAAGCCCGCATTGCAGTCGTTGACCCGGTTATCCAGCTCGCTCGCCAAGCGGGCCACACCACCAGAGTCTTCCAGCAATTGCCCGGTCTTCTGCACTTCGACACTGGCACGCTGGGCAATCTCCTCCACCGCGCTAACGGTATTTTGCGCAGTACCTGCAATACCCTTCAGCACACCGCAAGCATCGTCGGCTTGTTTCACACCCTCGGTGGCTTCCTGGCGAGCCTGAGCCAGGCGCTGTTCAAGACGGTCAATACCGTCGCCGATCAGAGCGATGATTTCTCCGACGCCCAGTGTGGCGTCGCCTGTGCTCTCAGCCAGCTTGCGGACTTCATCAGCGACCACACTGAAACCCCGGCCTTGTTCACCCGCTCGGGCAGCCTCAATAGCGGCATTGAGCGCCAACAAATTAGTTTGCCCGGCGATGCTCCTGATAATGGCAACGATCTCGCTGATGCGTGCAATTTGATGACGAACACCATCAAACTCCTCACCCACTCCTGCCACCACATTGGCCAGATCGACCATCGCGGCGGCCACCTGCTGCACCTGCTCGCCACCACCAGACACCTGATTGCGAGCATCGGTAGTGGACGAGGCCAGTGCAATGGCCTCGCCCGACGTGGTCCGCGCGCGCTCAGCCATACCTTGGACTTCGACCATTGAGTTCACCGCCAACTCTGACTGCCGATCCGCCGTGCCAATGGCCTCGGTGAAACCCGAGACCAAGGTGCCTGCGGAAATCGTCAACTCCGAGGCCAGTACATTCATGCGCTGAACCGACTCGACCTTGTCTTGTAATACCACCAGCAAGCGCGCCATCGAATCCTGCATGCTTGTCGGTGCGGGCTGAGGATCTGCCAGCATCACAAGGGTGTTGTTCAGCGCAGCCGCGATCGCTCGTTCACGTCGCGAACTGCCACTTAGCAGCCCCCATGCAAGCAGCGCCGTCAAAATGGCCCAAAGCCAATGCAGTCCGCCTACGTCAAACCCTCCAAGCATTGCGCCAGTTGCCAGAAAAATGGTGTTGATCAGATCACGGCCATGACCGCTCCATATAGTGCTCATAGTCAATGCACCCTTCTCGCCGGTCAGATCGCAACGCCCTGTTTGGGCTTCAACAAAAAGTGGGCCAGCGCGGGTAACAAGATCAGCGCTCCGAGCATGTTCCAGACAAACATGAACGCCAGCAAAATACCCATGTCAGCCTGGAACTTGATCGGCGACCAGACCCACGTCGCGACCGCAATCCCCAAGGTGATACCGGTTAACACCACCACCTTGCCGGTAAAGATCAACGCCTTGTAGTAAGCCTCCGAGAGCGACATGCCCTCCTTCATCCGCGCCAGCGTCACGGTCATCACGTACAGCGCGTAATCCACGCCTATACCCACACCGAGGGCGATCACTGGCAGAGTGGCAACCTTGACGCCGATATTCAGCCACACCATCAACGCCTCACACAGTACGGAAGTAATCATCAGCGGCACCACCGCACAGACAACCGCACGCCATGAGCGAAAGGTAATGAACGCCAGCACGATCACCGCCGCGTAGACCAGGAACAGCATTTGAACGTTGGCCTTTTTCACCACGATATTGGTGGCGGCCTCAATGCCGGCGTTGCCCGCGGCATTGAGAAAGCGGATGTCATCGCTGTTGTATTTAGCCGCGAAGCCTTCGACCACGCCGACCACGCTTGTCAACGTATCGGCTTTATGGTCCTTGAGGTAGGCATACACCGTGAGCAAGTCGCAATTCTGGTTGAACATCTCACGCGGGGCGCGAGTAATAATGGCATTGAGCATGTCTTGCGAACGTGGCACTTCGAACCATTTGAGACTGCCTTCGTTCATCCCTGCGTTAGCCACCTTGGCGATACCTGCCAGCGAACTGATGGCCTCGACCCCAGGCAGTTTCTGCAATTCATGCGACAGCGCATCGACAGCCATCAGCGTGCTGTAGTGAGCACACGCGTATTGCGGTGTCTTGACCATGATGATGAACACATCACTGCTCGCCGCGTAGTTGTCCACCATAAAGGCGTTATCACGGTTGTAACGCGAATCCGCACGCAGCTCCGGTGCGCCAGGATCGGTATCGCCAATTTTCAGATGGGTGCTCACCATCAGACCGATGATGCCCAAAACCAGGCCCACTGCCACGGCCACGGTCGCCCAGAAGCGTCGGGTAAACAGGTCGAGGAACGCCCAGAACGGATGCTTCCTGTGCTGCGTGTCGTTGTTTTCCGACAGTTCTGCCTTGAGGCTGCGCTTCGCTGCCGCAGGGCTGACTCCCGTGTAAGAAAGCAGGATTGGCAGCAGCACAAGGTTGGTGAAAATCAGCACAGCGACGCCGATACTCGCCGTGATAGCAAGATCCCGTATGACCTGGATGTCTATCACCATCAACACAGCGAAACCGACCGCATCGGCCAGCAACGCGGTCATGCCCGCCAGGAACAAGCGTCGAAAGGTATAGCGCGCAGCCACCCATCGGTGCGTCCCACGACCGACGTCCTGCATGATGCCGTTCATCTTCTGCGCACCGTGGCTCATGCCAATAGCGAACACCAGAAAAGGCACCAGGATCGAGTAAGGATCAAGCTCGTAACCAAGCGTAGGTAAAAGACCCAGTAGCCATACCACCGCGACCATTGAACAGAACACCACCAGCAAGGTGCTACGCAGGCAGCGGGTGTACCAAAAAAGTACCGCAGTGCAGATGACGATGGCTGCGGCAAAGAACACCAGGACCTGTCTCAGGCCATCAATCAGGTCACCCACTACCTTGGCGAAGCCGGTAATGTGGATTGCAATTTTGTCCGACTCGTATTTGGTGCGCAATTGCTCAACACGCAGGGAGAGTGCGTGATAGTCAATCCGCTCGCCGGTTTCAGAGACTTTTTCCTGAAGGGGAACCAGCACGATGCTCGACTTATAGTTCGCCGCCACCAACTGGCCAACTTCACCTGAGCGCTCGACGTTTATTCGGACCTGCTCAAGGCTTGGCACAGACCCATCATAGTTATCGGGAATAACCGGCCCGCCGTCCAAACCTTCTTCGGTCACGCCTGTCCAGCGTACGGCTGGTGCCCACAGCGACTTCATATAAGGGCGGTCGACACCCGGCAGCAGGAAGACTTCATCACTAAGCTTGCGTACCGTTTCCAGATACTCAGCACTGAAAATATTACCGTCTTTGGCCTCCACCGCAATGCGTAGCGTGTTGCCCATGCCAGACAGCTGCTTGCGGTTTTCCAGGAAGTTGACAATGTAAGGATGACCCGTAGGGATCATCTTCTCGAATGCCGCATTGAGCGAGAGCCCACGCGCCTGATAACCCAGCAACAGCGTGATGAACAAACACAGTGCAACGATCACTATGCGGTTGTTGAACAACAACCGTTCACAAAGTGTTCCTGATTGTTTATCGAACGCCTGCAGGTCGCTTATGACAGCTTCCGAGGGAATAAGCTGCGCATGATTCATTATTGAACTCCCGAAACTAATGTACCCGGCTCAATCCGGGACAGCCCGCGCGCGCCGAAAATGATCAGAGCGCCCTCCGCCGACTCGACTACACCGCTGAGCCCGGCTTGCGCTTGGGTTTTGAGAGCCACAAAACTGCGGCCGTCGTCAGTACTGCGTAACAGGCGTCCACTTTCGTCAGCGAGCAGCAAAGAACCGTCGTGCAGTCGTCTCGCGGCGGTAAGTGTCACCGATTGTTCCGGCGCCACCCGTTGCCAGTTGGCCCCGTGATCCGGACTGCGCCAGGCATTGCCGCGTAGACCGTAGGCCAGCAGCGTATCGCCCTCAAGATTCAGCACACCGAAGAAGGTGCCCTTGTAGGGTGTGGAGATCTCACTGAAATGGCTGCCTCCATCTATTGAGCGAAATAACACGCCTTGTTCACCGGCTATCAGCAATTCTTGATGATTGATCTGTACCTGATAAAGGTGCTTGCCACGTGGGTTAGGGATTCGTCCAACCAGCGATTGCCAGCTCTGGCCGCCGTCTGCAGTGGTGAGTGCTATGCCGTAAGCACCCACCACATAGCCATGCTGCTCATCACTAAACCGCACGCTCAAAAAAGGCTTGTCCGGACCATCGCTTATCAGGAACCCGGCACTACGCACCTCTGCGGCAGCGCCCTCTTGGCCAGCATCGGCGCGCTGGCGGGCATCGTCGAGAATCACCTGCGCGACTTCCTGGCCGTCAAGCTGACGCTGCCAGGTTTCGCCGGCATCGGTGCTGTGCAAGACCACACCGCTGTGCCCCACCGCCCAACCCTGGGTTGGTGTCGGGAAGTCCACGTCGGTCAGCAGCACACTTACCGGCACGCTCTTGGCTTGACGCCATGAATGCCCTGCGTCGTCGGAAAGCAGAACGCTGCCGCGCTCGCCGACAGCGACCAGGCGCTGGCCTGCCTGGGCCACGGCCAGTAACAAACCCTGCCGTGCCCGTGTGTTCTGTTGTGCAGGAAGGTCGAGCACATCGGGCACGACCGATTGTCCTGCTGCAACGCAAAGGCTGGCCAGGCAGGAAAGACAAAGTGTGGCGACGGCAAAGGCCGTCGACCTTTTGAGCGCATTTAACATGTGCATCTGACGTACTCGAATACATCCTTCTGCCCGGATCTCAGCGTCAAGCACTGCATGGATGAGGCAAAAAAATGATGAGAAGAGACTGTCGCCACTGTGCCTGCGGGGCTCAGTGGCGACACTGCAAGCGCGTGATTTAACGTACGCCTTCGGCACCTACCGAGTCGCCGGTGAAGTAGGTCTCGGGCTTGCGTCCGACCACATGAAAAGTGGCCTCGCTAAGTGATTGCGATGAACTCATGGTATTGGCCTGCAAGTTGAATACATGCGCGGGCTTGAGTTCCAGCATTGGCACTGATGGCAACACGAACGGCGTAATCTGAGTGGTACGCCACAGCTTGCCTTCACTGTCATAGCCATCCATCAGCAACACCATCCAGGAGTCTTCGTCGAGGTAGTAACGACGCTTGGGCACCGCATGACGCTTGCCAGCGGCAACGGTCGCCTCCACTTCCCACACGCGGTGCAACTCCCAACGCACCTTGTCAGGATTCAAATGGTGCTTGCCGTAGGCCTGATCCAGCGAAGCGGTGACCACTTCATTGGTGTTGTAAGGTACGTACATCTCCCGCTTGCCCACCAACTTCCAGTCATAGCGGTCGACATGCCCCATCAAGCCCATAACTTCATCGAAGTAGTTCGCACCTGATGCCACGAAGTCAGGCGTGTCATACGCCACTGTCGGTGCTCGGCGCACACGCCGCTGGCCGACCAGGTACTGCCATGCCTGACGTGCCTGACTGACGTTGATGCTGTCACGAAACACCAGAGATTCCCCGGCCTTGAAGGGCGGTGCAATGGTGCTGAAACGCTGCAGGAAGTATTCGCCGCTCCATTTGTCTGCCGAACCATCTTTGTAGTAGTACGGGTATTGATTGGACTGGTCATTCATTGTCGCCATGGCCCGCGAGCCATCGGAAGTCAAAATGATGTTTTTGAAGTTGGAGACTTCAGTGGCTTCACTTTCGACGCGCAACAAGTGGTTCCAAATAGCCTCAACCCCTGATTTTGGAATCGGGAACGGCACGCCGCCATAGCAACCCTGCAAAGACATGCCATTGTCTTGAACCTTGCACTGGGTGGCATTTTTCATCGTGTTGTCATAGACATACTGCGGCGCTGCCGCCGTACGATGAGTGGGGTAAACATCCAGGCGAAAAGTATCAGGGTACTTCTTCAGCAACGCTTGAGTGCCTTCGGACAATTTATCCGCGTACGGCCCCATATTCTGTGCAGTGATCTTTGTCTGCGGCTTCTCATCCGCAAACAACTTGACGGGGATATCACCGACTTTTTCACTGGACGCCGACAATCCCTTGACCCCGCTCCAGGCCGGGATACTGCCGTCCTTATTTGCCGACATCTCTCCGCCGAGCGGTGTCAGGCTGCTTTTAAGCTTCGCAGCTTCGTCTGCGCTCACGGCAGCGTGTGCCATCTGCGTGGTTATAAAACTGGCAACCAACGCCGCCCATAAAACGGTTTTCTTATACATTGTGGTACCCCTCAGGCGGGAAAAAATTCAAACTTAAAAAGTGCGTTGAACCGACAACGAAATGAAATCACGGTCGCCGTGGAAGTTCTGGTAGGAAAGTTCGGGAACGTTGGTGTCGTACTTGATAACTGAACCGGCAGGCCCGTAGTAATGCGTGTAGTTGAGGCTGGTCTGCCAGGTTTTCATGTAATCACCTTTCAACCCAACGGTGACGTTGCCACCATGTTCTGAGGGCATTAGCACACCATTGACTGCAGAACGGCCAGAAATCCCATAGCTCACACCGATCGGAGCCTGCAGGTCCAGCCCAGGGGCAACCTGAAAGTACTCGGGCGTAAAGATGAATTGCAGCGCGCTCGCGTCACGCGTTGCCGATGGGTCCAACTGATCTCGATTTTCAGTGACGCTCAAGAGTCGGTTAAAGGCAAGTTCACCGATAACGGATGCGCCATCCCAAAACGGCGTAGCCGCCAAAACATCAATCGCTGACAAATTGGCATGCAGAGTGCGGCCCACAGGGAAGGCCGCTTTGCTGTCGCCATTTGCCCCCAGGCTAGAGGGCACGATCACCGTATTCCCGGAGGCTACCAACGGCATGTTGCTACGGAAAGAAACCTCTCCAGCGACGTTGGCTTCACCGACCAGGGTACTGAAGCTAGCGCCTATCGTACGGATATTCTCGCCGAAGACCTCCTCGTAAGAGCCGGTATCGGGGTGAACATAAAACTGAGGCATCTTGTCGTGGAACTGCGCCGCGTAAATACCGTATTCCACATCGCCTGTACTAAATTTTAGCTGGACGCCGCCCTGCCCCGAATTCTTGGCATCAATATCACGACCCCGGGAGAACGAGACCCCCGGCCCCATGATCAGCGACTCGCCGCCGTTATCAATGAAGTCGGCAAAACTGAAGTAACTGCCTGCGGCGGGCAAACGGCTTTTGCGCCATTCCAACTGGTAATAGGCGCCAATGGACACGTTTGAATTGATCTGCAATTGCCCAGAGAGCTGATCAATGGGCCGAAGAATCTCCTTGAACTGAGAGTTGGGAACTGAAAGCGCCTTGATCAAGTCGAGCGACGTTTGTGCTGCCGCAATACCGTTACTGCCGAAGAACAGGCTTTCACCGTAGAGCTGGGTAAAACGGCCCGCTTTAACGTTGAGCTGCATATCCGCTGGGGTAAAACTACCGTAAACGAACGAGTCCAACATCTCAGCGTCACGCCCCTGTAGTTTCTGGGTCGCGTGAGTGAAACGGTCATAACTGGCAGAGCGGGAATTCACCAGCGCGCCATTCAACGCGCCTGGGTTGTCGTTGGAATGGTTATAGACATCGTCATACCAGGCGGCACCGCTGAGGCGCAGACCGAAGTTACGCTTGAATCGCAGATCGAATTCAGACAACAGATCAAGGCGGTCGGAAATCAACCCACGGTCAAAGTTTAGATCACCATCGTTGGTGTTGGCCTGAACACCGGTTGAGTTATTCGCGACCTTGGAGTCTGCACCGCGAACCCGCCATGCAGCGCTGTATTTGATTGTGTTATCCAATGACATCTGAATGTCAGGATTACCGGAATCGATCTGAAATGCATAGGTTGCACTGCTCATCGACAATCCAGCGAGTACGCCAAGTGCCAGTGCTGATCGATAGCGAAAGGAAGCATTTGGTTGATAGGTATTGTTACCCATATCGTCTCCTCGATTTTTTTTGTTTTTGTAATTTCGTGCTGACGCCGCGAACATTTGCTTCGCGCTTACCGACAGCCGATGTACACGAAACTATGGGTCTTGAGGGTTACCGTCCAATACCAAAAACCTGCCAACCTGATACCTATCAGGTATCGCTATGCACGTTATGGCTAGCCGTCGTGGAGGGTCTCCCGTTCAGGTGCGGGCTGCGGTGACACACGGGCATCAGGAGGATCAATGAATCAAGCATTGACGGAGCATGCTTGATGGTTCTTCCAGCGCGTTCAACCGGCCAACGCGATGGTGGCAAAATGTATTGGTTGAATGCGTGGAACTCCAATACCATGATCGCCTCCCCTCAGTGCCTCTCGCGTACTGAGCAATCACCCGAAAGGTTTACCGCACATGGATCTACGCCATATTCGCTACTTCATCGCTGTTGCGGAGGAACTGAATATGCGCCGGGCATCCATCCGTTTACACATCTCCCAGCCTCCGTTGACTCGACAGATCCAGCAGCTTGAAGATGAGTTGGGCGTACAGTTATTCATTCGCACACCACGCGGTATGGAACTGACTCAGGCCGGTGAGTTGTTCCTCGCTGAAGCTCGCAATATTCACTCAGTGGTCGAGCAGGCAACCGAACGTACGCAAAGAGCCGGTCAGGGGAAGCTGGGCAAGCTCGATATCGGCATCTTTGGCTCGGGCATTCTTGATACCATCCCTAAGTTGCTATTGGCATTCCGCAACACCCATCCAGACGTAAAAATTGTTTTGCACAACATGAATAAGGACGAACAAATTGAAGCCTTGCGTCAACGTCGAATCGACGCGGGCTTCAACCGATTTATCACGCCGTCGTCCGACATTTCCAATGAGCTCGTTATCACGGAAAAGCTGTTACTGGCAGTCAACGAAAATCATCCTCTGGCACGCGAAACTATCGTCCCGTTTCACTGCCTGGCCAATCATCCATTGATCCTGTTTCCCACGGGCTCGCGTCCAAACTTTGTCGATAAAGTCATGAGCATGTGTGAAAAAGCGGGGTTCATCCCACAGGTTGCGCAGGAGGTGGGCGATACCGTGACCGGAGTGGCCTTGGTGGCAAGTAACTTTGGCGTCTGCTTGGTGCCGGAGTCGGCCTCAGTGCTTGCTCTGCCGGGCGTGGTTTACCGGGCCCTGAGCGAGGAGCCCGATAACGCTCAAGTCGACTTGAGTTGCATTTACCGGACCGATGACCGTTCTCCGATTCTCAGTTCATTTCTAGAAATAGTTCGGGATTTTCGCACACGAAGAACGCCTTGATCTGAGGACTCCGTCTGTGCGGGGTGAAATGGCGGAAGGCAGCGGGAGTCGAACCTGCCCGGGAACGGATGCCGTCCCCAACCGGGTTTGAAGCCCGGCCGCGCCACCGGGCGCGATTGCCTTCCTTGAAATCAGTCTCACGAACTCTGTGCGAGTGCATTATCCGGACGGATACGGCGCTGGTCGCCGAGCCGTCGGGTCAAGCCAATACGGTCGAAGAACTCGAGAATCTGGATACTGCGCTTGCGGCCGATGCCCACTGCATCGCGAAATGCGGCTGCCGGTATCACTGGATTATCCGCGGACAGTTGCAACAGCATAGCTGCCAACTGGCGTACCGTGGCGTCAGTGTAAAACAGGTCGCGTACCACTTGATGGACCTGCCCCAACCGCGCCAATTTGCGCAGCAGCAAGCGCACGGCCGCTTCATCATGATGAGTCGCATTGGCCAGATCGCGGACCCAGGGCGAGTCGAAACCCGCCTGTTCGAACAGCGGCTTCAGCTGCAGCCACAGCACCTCGTCTTCTTCGCTCAGACGCACCTGGTGTTCGGGTAAATGCAACCAAGGGCCACTGGCGGCAATGGCGCCGCCGGCCAGCAATTCGTCGAGCAGGCTGATGAAGGTCGGTCGGTCCAGCGACATGCCTGCGAATCGACGCAAACGATCACGGTCCGGTCCCAATTGGTCGGGTTCCAGTTGATGAAAGCGCGCGAGTTGCTCCAGCACCCGGGCTTTCAGGGCCTGCCAATGGGCATCGCTGAACAATCGCGGCCCTTGGCGCGTGGCAATCACGAGGATATCGGCCGGTAGCTGCCACGTGGCGCGCAGGCGATTGAACTGGCGCTCAAGGCGTTGTGGGTCGAGCCCTGCGTCGCTATTGCCGAACAGCGTCGGCAAGACCTGTTCCAGGGTGTTGGTGTCGGCCAAGGCCTGTAGCTGTGCCAGCCGGGCCGGACTGCGCCGCTGGCGTGCCGGTGCAAATGGGTCGAGCACCCGCCCCCCGCCAAGGGTGCGTTGGGCGCTCTGGTCACGCAGGACCAGGTGATCACCCTGCACCGCCTGCAGTGGCGCATTCACCAACAATTGCGCGAACATTCGGTGCCCCGGCGCCAGGCTTTCACCCTCCAGTAATGCGACCCGAGCGGTGACATCTTGAGTGCCCAGGTGTACGTGCACCGGGCTGAAATGTGTAAAGGTACGCGTCTCGCTGGCAAGCAGTTGCATGTCGATGTCCAGACGCTGGGTGGGCGCATACAGCCACTCGGCCAGCAACCAGTCGCCACGATGGATCTGCTCCAGGGCCAGGCGCTCAGCGCTCAGGTTTAACGCCAACCGTTGCCCGGCCGATCCTTCGACGGCGGCCTGGTTCTGCGCATGCAGACCGCGCACCCGCACGGGCTTGCCGGATGCGCCCAGCAGCAACGTGTCGCCCACTGTTACCTGTCCGGCCAAGGCCGTCCCGGTCACCACGATGCCGGTACCGGCAACGCTAAAGGCACGATCGATGGCCAAGCGGAAACCGCCACAGGCAATGCGTTGCTGAATTTCGCGCTGTGCATCCAGCAATGCCTGACGCAGGGTCTCGATACCCTCCCCGGTCACGCTCGACAACACGATCTGCTGCGCCCCAGCATAGGGCCCGGGCGCGAGCAACGTTTCGACCTCGACCTGAACCGCCCGCACCCGTGCCGCGTTCACCCGGTCGCACTTACTGATCGCCACCAGCGCCCGAGGGATCCCCAGCAGCTCGATGATCGCCAAATGCTCGCGGGTCTGAGACATCACCCCATCATCCGCAGCCACCACCAGCAATACCAAGTCAATGCCCTGAATACCGGCGAGCATGTTGTGGATGAAGCGCTCATGACCGGGCACGTCAATAAAACCGGTAAGCGCCGCTCCGGGCTCCAGCACCGCGTAAATGAAACCCAGGTCGATGGTGATGCCACGCTCGCGCTCTTCCCGGCGGCGGTCACCTGACTGACCGGTCAAGGCCTTGAGCAAGGCGGTCTTGCCGTGATCGATGTGCCCTGCAGTGCCAACGATCACCCTGCCCGGCCCTGCCCTTGCAGTTGATCAAGCTGAGCCAACCAGGCCGTCTCATCGTCCAGCTGGCGCAGATCTAACCATAGGGCGTCGTCGTCGATGCGCCCGAGCACTGGAATGGGCAAGCCCCGCAATGTCGCCTCCAGCCCCTGCAACCAACGCCCGCGCAGCCGTTTAGGCGCGTGCGGTGTCAGGCACAATGCGGCGCTGGGCAGTCGGGCCACGGGCTGGCTACCGCTGCCGATCATGCTCAGCGCTGGCAACGCCGCGACGCCCCAGTCGTCGCCCAACACGTGCGCCAGTAAAGGGCGCAAGCGTTCAGCCTGAGCGAAAATATCGGTCTGGGGACGGGTGAGCAGGCGCAAGGTAGGCAGGCGTTCAGCCAGTCGGTCGGGGTCGCGGTACAAACCCAGTACCGCTTCGAGGGCCGCCAGGGTCAGTTTGTCTACCCGCAACGCACGCTTGAGCGGGTTCTTCTTGATTCGTGCGATCAGGTCCTTGCGGCCTACGATCAAGCCGGCCTGGGGGCCTCCCAGCAACTTGTCGCCGCTGAAGGTCACTATATCGGCACCGTCGATCAGCGCCTGACGCACCGTGGGTTCCGCGGGCAGTCCCCAGCGGGTCAAGTCCAACAGACTGCCGCTGCCCAGATCTTCGAGCAATGGCAGGCCGTGACGGTGGGCGAGTTGCGCCAGTTCGGCGGTGGGCACCTGAGCGGTGAACCCCTGAATGCTGTAATTGCTGGTGTGCACGCGCATCAACAGACCACTACGAGGTCCAATGGCGGCTTCGTAGTCACGGGCATGGGTGCGGTTGGTGGTGCCCACTTCATGTAGCTTGACCCCGGCCCGGGCCATGATGTCGGGAATGCGAAATGCGCCGCCGATTTCGATCAACTCGCCACGGGAGATAATGCCTTCTTTGCGCGCGCCCAGACTGTTGAGCGCAAGCAAGACGGCGGCAGCGTTGTTGTTGACCACCGTCACCGCTTCCGCGCCGGTCAGTTCGCGAATCAGGCCTTCAATCAAGTCGTCGCGGTCACCGCGTTTGCCGGTTTGCAAGTCGAATTCCAGATTGAGCGGATAGCGCGCAGCCTGTTGCATGGCCTCAATGGCTTCCTCCGGCAACAGCGCCCGCCCGAGGTTGGTGTGCAGCACCGTACCGGTGAGATTGAACACCCGTCGCACCCGGCTGGCGTGCTGGTTTGCCAGGCGTTCGCCTACCCTCCCTGCCAATACCTGCGCCGTGAGTTCAACCGCATCAAGCTGACCCCGCTGAACCGATTCGCGCAGGTCATCAAGCAATTGTCGCAGGGTGGCGAGCAATGCATCGCGGCCATACCGTTCTGCCAGTGGCCGGCAGGCGGGGCTGCGCAGCAGACTGTCTATCGAGGGCAGGCGCAAGACGCTGGAGGCAGGATTGGAGGGCATTCAGGGCTCCGGGAATGACGCGGAAGTGGGTCCGTGTATACAGAAAGCCTGAGTGTAGCCGCTGTGTTCAACCTCCTCCCGGTGTGAGCATCAGGTTCGGCGCTTGGCGTTGGTAGCCATCCAGGTCCAGACGCATGTCCAGCGTCAGGCTGGTCAGGTCCGCCGAAAGCGCCTCGGCTTCTGCATCATTTTCCAGGTAAAGCAGTTTCAGGTAGCTGTTGCAGCCGGGACAGATTTCAGCCCGCAGGGGCGCCTGATTGGCTGCATAGCGGTCATCTTCGAAGCTGACATATTTCAGCCCCTTGCTCTGTTCGCAGTAGATGCATTTGACCCGCACCACATGCCATTCGCAGGCACATAACGAACACACCAGGTAGCGCAATCCGTTGTACTTGCCACGGTGGCGAATCACCCCCGCCATGGCTGGCGAACCGCAGGCCGGGCATTGGCCGAGACTGTCGCAGGGCTTCAGGTCCACGGTTGGCATGTGCAGCAACCAGTGACTCCAGGCGGCCTGCAAGGCTGCACCGAGAAACGGCACCAGCGCTGCGGGCACCCCCTCAAACTGACCGCTGAGCAATGCGATGGCCCACGCCCTGCGCTGCCCGGCACTGGCGTTGCGCAAGGTCGCGAGGGCATTTTGCACTGGCGGCTGGGGCGGTGCCTGATAACGCAGTAGCAAGGCGTCCAGATACGGCTGCCAACCGTCCTCGCGCACCAGACTGTCGGCGGCCAGCGGCGGCAAGCCGTGTTGCTGACATAAAAGCACGTGCTCGGGGTCTGGGATTATGGCTGACGGCGGTTGATCCATCAGGCTCTGCTGGACGCGGCAAAGAGAGGCTATCAGCATCAGATAGTCGGCCAGCGGATGCCCATGGCCCACCTGTTCCAGACGTTGGGCACGTAACGTGAACAGAGTGTGCGGTGGCAGGTACAGAAACGGCGGCGCACTGGCTGACGCTTCGATCTGTCCGGGCTCTAGTATCGTGCTCAAGAACTCATCCCTTTTTGGTTATCGGACGGTCGGGACGCTCAACACGGTTGTCATCGCGAGTTACCTCGCGGTACCAGAGCTCATGGTGTTTCTTTGCCCAGGCACTGCTGACCCAGCCATGCAGCATGGCGTTCACAGAACCCTTGATCCAGATGCCCGCATAGATATGCACGATGATGCTCAGTATCAGCACAAAGGCCGCCACCGCATGCAACAGCATCGCCAGGCGAATGGCCGTGATACTGAAGTAGTTGCTGAAATAGACGCGCCAGATCACCAGACCGCTGAACAACAGCACCCACATGCAGATCAGTAAAGTCCAGAACAGCAGTTTCTGCCCAGGGTTGTACTTACCGATTGGCGGTACGCCCTCCTCTTCGTTACGCATTACACGGTTAATCCGCTTGAGCCACAGGCGGTCGTTGGCGATAAAGAAGTTAGCCCGCCAGAAACGGATAACCAGCCCCAGAAACAGCAGGAACATCAGGACGCCCATGAAGGGGTGCAGGATGCGTGTCCAGGGTCCGCCGCCAAACACGTGGCTGAGCCAGAACAGCGCCGGGTGAAACAATGCCAATCCTGACAGGGCCGCCATGAAAAACAGAATCGCTACCAGCCAATGGTGGGTGCGTTGATTGGCGGTGTAACGCAGGATCGGTTTGTGGTTCATGGTCTGTCCTCCCCGCGAGAGCCTGGGTTATGCGGATCATAGACATGCACGGCCGGGTCGACTTCGTGCACGCTGGGGTCCTTGCCTGCCTGATGTTCGTCTTCCTCGACCCGCTGCGGACCAATGCGCACGTAATGGAAAAAGCCCGCCAGCACCGCCGCCCCCATGGCCAGCAACGCCAGGGGTTTGCTCACGCCTTTCCAGAGGTCCACGAACGGGCTGATCACCGGGTCCTTCGGCAAGCCCGCGTAGAGCGAAGGATCGTCGGCGTGGTGCAGCACGTACATCACATGGGTACCACCGACCCCGGAAGGATCGTACAGACCCGCGTGCTCGAAGCCCCGGGACTTAAGGTCCACGATGCGTTCGGCGGCGTGCTCTTTCATGTCCTCTTTGCTGCCGAACACGATTGCTCCGGTCGGGCAGGTCTTGACGCAAGCGGGCTCCAGACCTACTGCCACCCGGTCCGAGCACAGCGTGCACTTGTAGGCCTTGTGATCCTTCCGCGAGATGCGCGGGACATCGAAGGGGCAGCCGGTGATGCAATAGCCGCAGCCGATGCAATGGTCCTGATTGAAGTCGACGATGCCGTTGGCGAGTTTGACGATTGCCCCCGGACTCGGGCATGCCTTCAGGCAGCCAGGGTCAGCGCAATGCATGCAACCATCCTTGCGGATTAGCCATTCCAGGTTGCCGGCCGTGTTTTCATGCTCAGTGAAGCGCATCAGCGTCCAGGTCTCGGCGCTGAGGTCCTGGGGGTTGTCGTAAGTCCCGTGGTTGTGGCCGACCTCGTCGCGCAGTTCATTCCATTCCGAACAGGCAACCTGACACGCCTTGCAACCGATGCACTTGGTGGTGTCGATCAGCTTGGCCACTTCCTCTTGCTGACGCACCGAGGGCGGTACGGTGGTGGTGGCCGAGCGGGCGATAATGTCTTGGCTGGCCATCTAGATTTTCTCCACGTTGACCAGGAATGACTTGGATTCCGGAGTCTGGGAATTGCCGTCACCGAGGAATGGCACCAGGGTATTGGTCAGGTAGCCATGGCGGGTGAGCCCGGTAAAGCCCCAGTGCAGCGGGATGCCGATATGGTGCACCGTCTGGTTGTTGACTTGCAGCGGTCGAATCCGTTTAGTCACCACCGCCACCGCCTCGATATGCCCGCGCTTGGAGCTGACCCGTACCCGGTCGCCCGCGACGATGCCCTTTTCCTTGGCCAGGACTTCGCCAATCTCGACAAATTGCTCGGGTTGGGCAATTGCGTTGAGCCGGCAATGCTTGGTCCAAAAGTGAAAGTGCTCTGTCAGCCGGTAACTGGTAGCGGCATAGGGGAAGTCCTTGGCCGTCCCGAGCGAGTCCCAGACTGAATCGAAAATACGGGCAGCCGGATTGCTCGTGACCTTTTTGTTGTTGGGGTGCAGCGGGTTGATGCCGATAGGCGTCTCGAACGGCTCGTAATGTTCCGGGAACGGCCCTTCGGCCATTTTGTCGACGGCAAAGAAACGCGCCACCCCTTCGGGGTTCATGATGAAGGGATTCATGCCCGCTTCTGGCGCCACATCGGCCTTGTAGTCGGGAACGTCAGTGCCGGTCCAGACCTTGCCGGTCCACCACAGTAGACGCTTGTTCTCGGCCCAGGGTTTGCCCTGCGGATCGGCCGAGGCGCGGTTGTAGAGAATGCGTCGGTTCATCGGCCAGGCCCACGCCCACCCTAGGTGCTGCTTCATGCCATAAGGGTCGCTGTTGTCGCGGCGGGCCATCTGGTTGCCCTGTTCGGTCCAGCTGCCGCAGAAAATCCAGCAGCCTGATGCGGTGCTGCCGTCGTCCTTGAGCTGGGCGAAACCGGGCAGCTGCTGGCCGCTCTTGACCACCGCGCCGCTGGCATCGGTAAAGTCGGCGGTAGCGCTGCCATTGATTTCCCGGGCCAACTCCTCGGGTGATGGCTCGTCCGGAATCTTGTAGGGCCAACTGAGCTTGAGGATCGGGTCGGGAAATGCACCGCCGTGGGCCTGATAGCGCTGGCGCAGACGCAGGAACAGCTCGGTCATGATCTGCACGTCGGTGCGGGCTTCTCCAGGGCCGTCGGCGCCTTTCCAGTGCCATTGCAACCAGCGACTGCTGTTCACCAGCGAGCCGTCTTCTTCGGCGAAACAGGTGGTGGGCAGACGTATGACTTCGGTCTGGATACTGGCGGTATTGACGTCATTGTAGGGCCCGACATTGCGCCAGAACTCTGAGGTTTCGGTTGCCAGCGGGTCCATTACCACCAGCCATTTGAGCTTGGCCAACGCTGCGGTTACCCGATTTTTGTCAGGCAACGCCGCGATGGGGTTGAAGCCCTGGCACATGTAGCCGTTGACCTTGCCCTGGCCCATCATGTCGAACATTTTCAGGATGTCGTAGCTGGGGATGTCGAGTTTGGGCAGCCAATCGTAGCCCCAGTGGTTTTCCACCGTGGCGTTGGCGCCGTACCAGGATTTCATCAGGCTGACGTGGAACTTGCCGTAGTTCTGCCAGTAGGACAACTGCCCTGGACGCAACGGCTTTAGCGCACGCTTGGCAACATAGGCGTCGTAGTCCTGTTCGCCATCGCTCGGCAGTGTCAGGTAGCCGGGCAGCGAGTTTGACAAGAGTCCGAGGTCCGTCAGGCCCTGGATGTTGGAGTGCCCGCGCAAGGCATTGACCCCGCCGCCTGGCATGCCGACGTTGCCCAGCAACAGTTGCACCATGGCCGCGCTGCGGATCATTTGTGAGCCGACCGAATGCTGCGTCCAGCCCAGGGCATAGAGAATCGTCATGGTTTTGCCCGGTTGCGCGCAGGTGGCAATCTCGGTCCATATCTTGACCATGGCGTCTTGCGGCATGCCGCAGATCTGACTGGCCAGCTCCGGGGTATAGCGGCTGTAGTGGTGCTTCATCAACTGATAGACACAGCGCGGGTCTTGCAGGGTCGGATCGACTTTAGCAAAGCCATCCTCACCGAGTTCGTAACCCCAGCTTGATTTATCGGTATAGGTCCGCTTGGCCGCGTCGTAGCCGGTGAACAAGCCGTCTTCGAAGCCGAAGCCCGCCTTCACAATGAACGACACGTCCGTATAGGCCCGCACGTATTCGTGCTGGATCTGGTCTTCAGTCAGCAAGTAGTTGATCAGCCCACCCATGAACGCTATGTCGCTGCCGGTACGGATTGGCGCGTAATAGTCGGCCACGGAGGCGGTACGGGTAAACCGTGGGTCGACCACGATCAGCCGCGCCTGATTGTGCGCTTTGGCTTCCGTTACCCACTTGAAGCCGCACGGGTGAGCTTCGGCAGCATTGCCGCCCATGACCAGGATCAGGTTCGCGTTGGCGATATCGGTCCAGGTATTGGTCATGGCTCCACGGCCGTACGTCGGGGCAAGACTTGCCACCGTCGGACCGTGTCAGACACGCGCCTGGTTATCGAACCCCAGCATGCCAAGACTTCGAATGACCTTATGGGTCAGGTACCCTGCCTCGTTGGACGCCGCAGAGGCGGCGAGAAACCCCACCGACAGCCAGCGGTTGACCGTCTGGCCCTGGGCGTTCTTCTCGATGAAGTTGGCATCACGGTCCGCCTTCATCAGGTCTGCGACACGGTCGAGCGCTTCATCCCAGGACACCCGCGTCCACTCATCGCTACCCGCCTTGCGCACCTGCGGGTATTGCAAACGGTCCGGGCTATGGATGAAGTCCAGCAAGCCAGCGCCTTTAGGACACAAAGTGCCGCGGTTGACCGGATGGTCAGCATCGCCTTCGATGTGGATGATGCTTTGGGCGACGTTCTTGGCCGTATCGCCCTGGCTGTACATGATCAAGCCGCAGCCCACCGAACAATAGGGGCAGGTGTTACGGGTTTCATGGGTGTGGGCCAGCTTGAAGTGACGCACGTGCTCGGCGAAGGCTGGCTCCGGGGCCATGCCTAGCGCGGCCAGGCTTGAGCCGCCAAGTCCAACAGCGGCGACCTTGAAGAACTGACGACGGTTGAGATCCATCGTGTACTCCTGATCAGGTGGAGGACACTCTGGACGTGGCCGGGGTGTCTTGGACGATCACGCTTGCGTCGACGGCGCGGCCGCCGACACTTGATACTTTAGTCAAGATTGCAAGCGCTGTAATGAAACCGGATCGCCGGTGATCGCCAACTGCCAGCCATCCCTGATCAAGGTGCTGGATATCAGAAGTTCGCGGGGGTGTTCGCGCTGATGATCTCAGCCTCGTCCTGCCCGATATTCTGGAACCGGTGAGGCAAGGTGGTGGAGAAATAGTAACCGTCACCGGCATTGAGCACGCTGACCTGGCCATCAACCGTCAACTCGACCGTGCCGCGTGTCACCAGTCCGCACTCCTCGCCTTCGGCATGCACGATGGGTTCCTCGCCAGAACTCGCGCCTGGTGCGTATTGCTCGCGCAAAAAGCGCATCTGCCGACTCGCCACGGTCGCACCTATGAGCAACAGACGCAGGCCATTACGGCCCAGATCGGGTTGTTCATTGGCGCGGAAGACGTAGCGGTCCTCCCGAGGGGGTTGATCAAAGGTAAAGAAATCCGCCAGCGACATGGGTATGCCGCCGAGCAATTTCTTCAGAGAGCTGACTGAAGGGCTTACACGATTCTGCTCAATCAGGGAGACCGTGGCATTCGTGACGCCGCTACGCCTGGCCAGCTCGCGCTGAGACAGTTTGTAGCTTTCACGTACTAATTTGAGTCGTGTCCCCGTGTCCATGGCAGCCTTATGTGAAAAATACTCAAAGGGTAGAGCGTCGAGTATTAAATCACGTTTGTTCATAGAGCTCAGCCGATTGCATAAGTGGCCGACAAAAAGAACGGCGGCCTGCGTTGAACGGGCCGCCGCAATCAATGTGTGCTAGATGCCGAACCGGTCACGCATGGCGTAATACGTGGCACCCAGGGCCGTAAGTGGAACCTGGAATGCCCTGCCACCCATCATCGGCATGTGCGGGAGCGATGCAAACGCGTCGAAGCGTTCCGCGTCACCACGGATCATCTCCGAGATCAGTTTCCCGGCCAGGTGCGAGCAGGTCACGCCATGCCCGCTGTAGCCTTGCATGTAGTAGGCATTTTTTTCAACACGACCGAACTGGGGCATGCGGGACATGGTCAGCAAGAAGTTGCCTGTCCAGCGGTAATCAATTTTGACCCCTTTCAACTGCGGAAACGTCTTGAGAATTTTGGGCAGGATCAGTTGCTCAATGTCTTTTGGCTCGCGGGCACCGTAAACCACCCCACCCCCGTAAAGCAGGCGGTTGTCCGCCGTGAGCCGGAAGTAATCGAGCAGGTAGTTACAGTCTTCGACACAGTAATTATGAGTGATCAGGCTCTTGGCAACTTTCTCCGACAACGGCTCGGTCACGACGATTTGTGAACCGCACGGCATGCTCTTGCGCGTCACGCGCGGGTCCAGGTCTTCGTTCAGGTAAGCGTTGCCCGCAATCAGCAGGTACTTTGCTCTGACCTGGCCTTTGGCCGTGCTCACAACGATAGGCTCGCCGTAAGCGATGTTGATCGCGGCCGACTGCTCGAAGATTTTACCGCCCAGCCGAATGATGGCCGCCGCTTCACCCAGCGCCAGGTTCAACGGATGAACGTGCCCACCCGACATGTCCAGAAGGCCACCGACATAATTATCAGTACCGACTTCTTTAGCAATGTCGGCGGCACTGAGCATCTGCAGTTGCTGGTTTCCGTAGCGCTCCCAATGACTTTTTTGCCCTGCAAGACCTTTGAGTTGCTTCTTGTTGAGCGCAGCGAAAATGCCGCCTTGGCGGTAATCGCATTGGATGTCGTATTGCTTGATTCGCTGGCGGATGATGTCTCCCCCCTCGAAAATCATGCTTCCCAGCACTTGCGCGGTTTTATCGCCGTAACGCTGTTCGATGACATCGACGTCACGGCTGTACGAGTTGACCAGTTGACCGCCGTTGCGACCGCTCGCCCCGAAGCCCACTTTGGCGCTTTCCAGGACGGTCACGCTGTAGCCTGCTTCGGTGAGAAACAGCGCCGATGACAAGCCGGTGTATCCCGCGCCGATCACACAGACATCGCATTCGATAACCTGGTCAAGAATCGGGAAATCGCCGACGTTGTTCCGGGTCGCGGCGTAGTAGCTATTTACGTAAGGTTGCATGATTGAATTCCTCGGCGGGACACACATCTGCGCATGTGTCCGCCTTTTTCAAGAGGTTTAAAGCTTGATCCAGGTTGCCTTGAGCTCGGTGTACTTATCGAACGCATGCAATGACTTGTCTCGACCGTTGCCCGATTGCTTGAATCCGCCAAAGGGCGCGGTCATATCGCCGCCGTCGTACTGGTTGACCCAGACACTGCCGGCCCGAAGGCCTCTGGCAACGCGGTGAGCCTTGCTCAAGTCCCGCGTCCAGACGCCCGCCGCCAAGCCAAAGATGCTGTCGTTGGCGATGCTCAACGCTTCTTCGACCGTGTCGAAGGTGATGACCGATAGCACCGGACCGAAGATCTCTTCCTGGGCAATGGTCATCGCATTGGTCACACCCTCGAAGATCGTCGGTTCGATATACAGGCCGCCGGTGTCCTCAAGAATTCTATTGCCGCCCGCGAGTAACCGGGCGCCTTCCTTCTTGCCGACTTCGATGTACCTGAGTACGGACTCAAGCTGACGCTCATCGACCACTGCGCCTACGGTCGTCGCTGGGTCCAGAGCATGCCCTGGCATCCAGGCTTTTAGTGCGTCGACCACCATGGGAACGAACTGATCCTTGATCGACCGCTCAACCAGCAACCGTGAACCCGCCGTACAGACTTCGCCCTGGTTGAAGGCAATAGCACTGGCCGCCGCCTGCGCTGCAGCGTGCAAATCGGGAGCATCGGCAAAGACGATGTTAGGGCTTTTGCCACCCGCCTCGAGCCACACCCGTTTCAGGTTGCTTTGCCCGGCATAGATCAGCAGCTGCTTGGCGACAGCGGTGGAGCCGGTAAACGCCAGTACATCAACATCCGCATGCAACGCCAGCGCCTTGCCAACCGTATGACCGAACCCCGGCAATACGTTGAAGACACCCTTGGGTATCCCCGCTTCCAGCGCCAACTGGGCAATCCTGATCGCCGACAGTGGCGACTTCTCAGACGGTTTGAGAATAAAGGAGTTACCTGCAGCCAGCGCCGGCGCAAACTTCCAGCTGGCCATGATCAACGGAAAGTTCCATGGCACGATGGCCGCGACGACTCCCGTCGGCTCACGGGTGATCAGCCCAAGTTGGTCCGCCGAGGTAGGTGCGACCTCGTCGTAAATCTTGTCGATTGCCTCTGCGTTCCATCGGATCGCGTTAGCAGTCGCGGGCACATCGATCGCCAGGGCGTCGCTGATGGGTTTACCCATATCAAGGGTTTCCAGCAGCGCCAGTTCCTCTCGATGGGCGAGGATCAGGTCGGCGAAACGGATAAGAATCCGCTTGCGCTCTACCGGCGCGAGCCGTGACCACACGCCCGATTCGAACGCCCGACGAGCGGCCTGTACCGCGATGTCGGCATCGGCCACGTCGGTGCTGGCGACGTTCGCCAGAAAGCGCCCGTCGACCGGGCTGTTACTGGCGAACGTTTGGCCGCTGGCGGCCCAGCAGTATTGGCCGTCAATGAATGCCCGACCTTCAAGGGTGAGTGACTGGAAGTACTGCTCCCAGTCGCTACGATTTTTGACCATATTTAAAACTCAACGCAGAGAATGTTGGCGAGCGTCAGACCGTGTGCAAGTACCAGTTGTACTCAAGGTCTGAAATGGAGTTCTCAAACTCGGCAAGCTCGCTCTCCTTGCACGCAACAAAAACGTCGATGTACTTGGGGTCGATGTAGCGCGCCAAAATCTCGCTGTCATCCAGCTCGCGCAACGCATCGCGCAGGTTGTTGGGCAGGCTTTGCTCGTTCTGTTCGTAGGAGTTGCCTGCAACAGGCTCCCCCGGCTCGATCTTGTTGGTCAGGCCGTGATGCACACCGGCGAGGACCGCCGCCATCAACAGATACGGGTTGGCGTCCGCGCCCGCCACCCGGTGTTCGATACGCACCGCATCCGGGGACCCGGTCGGTACTCGAATCGCCACCGTCCGGTTATCGATCCCCCAGCTAGGAGAGTTCGGTACATAGAACTGCGCGCCGAAGCGACGGTACGAGTTTACGTTCGGGCAGAGGAAAGCCATCGAGGCCGGTAAGGTTTCCAGCACACCACCAATGGCATGGCGCAGGATCTCGCTTTTTTCCGGGTCGTCGCAGGTAAAAATGTTTTTGCCGTCTTTGTCCAAAATAGAAATATGCACGTGCAGCCCGTTACCCGCTTGTCCGGGATACGGTTTGGCCATGAAGGTGGTGTCCATTTCATGGTCATAAGCGATGTTCTTGATCAGGCGCTTGAGCAAGACCGCGTAATCGCACGCCTTGATCGGATCAGCGACGTGATGCAGGTTCACCTCGAATTGCGCGGGCGCACTTTCCTTGACGATGGCATCCGCGGGGATACCTTGCTCCTTGGCACCTTCAAGAATGTCTTGCAGGCAATCGACGTATTCGTCCAGATCATCGATCAGGTACACCTGAGTCGAATGCGGACGTTTGCCGGAGATTGGCGAGCGTGGAGACTGCGGACGACCGTTCACGTTCTCCTGGTCAATCAGGTAGAACTCCAGCTCGAAGGCGGCGCAGATGGTCAGCCCCATCTCATCGAATTTGCTGACGACCTGACGCAATACTTCGCGAGGGTCGGCGAAAAACGGCTGCCCTTCGAGTTCGTGCATGGTCATGAGCAGTTGAGCAGTCGGACGTTTTTGCCAAGGTTCGTCGCAGAGGGTGTCAGGGATCGGATAACAGATTCGGTCGGAATCACCGATATCCAGACCCAAGCCTGTGCTTTCCACTGTAGAGCCGTTGATGTCCAGGGCAAACAGGGAGGCAGGCAGGTTGATACCTTTCTCGTAGACCTTGTGGAGACTGGTGCGCTCGATGCGTTTACCACGCACCACGCCGTTCATGTCCGCAATCAGCAGGTCAACGTACAAAACCTCAGGATGTTTCTTAAGGAATGCGTTCGCTTCATTGAGCTGAACGGCACGCAGGGGTACCGACATGTTGGAAGACCTTTATTGTTAATAATAATATTCACCGCCCTTTCACACCCCCAGTCAATCCGAAAGGATTTAGGAAGTCAACGGGTATTATTTGCGCAATATCGAACAGTAAGGATCTTTTGTGCGAAATCTTTTACAGAACGGTTGTTAATTAAAATCAACATGGCTAAGCTCCGGAAAAGCTCGTTCAAGTGCATTTTTCGAGGTGATAAAAATGGCAATCAAGCCATTGGTTGGTGTGACTGCGTGCGTCAAAGACATTGGGTTGCATACCTACCATGTGAGCGGGGACAAGTACTTGCGTGCTGTGTGCGTCGCCGCGCAAGGGATTCCCGTCGTTATTCCGTCCCTGGCGGAACTGACTGATATAGACGGGTTGCTGGAACATTTGGACGGCCTGTTGTTTACCGGTTCGCCCTCAAATGTTGAGCCGTTCCACTATCAGGGCGCGGCAAGCGAAGCGGGCACCGCCCACGACCCCCAGCGTGATAGCACCACCCTTCCCCTGTTACGCGCAGCGGTGGCTGCTGGCGTTCCAGTGCTCGGCATTTGTCGGGGTTTCCAGGAAATGAACGTGGCGTTCGGCGGCAGCCTTCACCAGAAAGTGCATGAGACCGGCACGTTCATGGATCATCGCGAAGCCGACGATTCAAGCCTGGAAATCCAATATGGTGCCGCCCATACCGTGCATGTGCAGCCTGGCGGCGTATTCGAAGCACTCGATCTGCCTCCTGTTATCCAGGTCAATTCAATTCATTCCCAAGGCATTGAACGGCTGGCACCCGGCTTACGGGTCGAAGCCACCGCCAGCGATGGACTGATCGAGGCGATCTCAATCGAGGGCAGCAAGACCTTTGCCGTCGGCGTGCAATGGCACCCTGAATGGCAGGTGCTATCGAACCCTCCTTACTTGAGTATTTTCCAGGCGTTTGGCGACGCGTGTCGGCAGCGCGCTGCGCGTCGAAGCGTGCGCTGACGGCTCGATTTCAAGCGCACACGACAATATCCAATGATCCAGACGTCACTGTGAAGTGGACTGTGCATCTGCACGTCCCTCACAGCGGCCACCCCGGTATTAACGACAAAACAAGATGCAGCATTGGGCGGCAGGGACAGCTGCGCCGGATAAACCCGCCTCAAGCGGGTTTGTCATCAACCCATTAAGTCCGGCCGTATTGGCCAGGCTACTAACACCTGTTGGGAGTTTCACATGGCTAACGCCTCCAGCATTTACAGGAAGGCTCTTGAAGGCAATCCGCGCCCTAAAAAGGTGCTGGTTAAAATTGATCGCGTAACCAAGAAGTTTGACGAAACGATTGCGGTGGACGATGTGTCCCTGGAAATCCATCAGGGTGAAATTTTCGCCTTGCTAGGCGGTTCAGGCTCAGGCAAATCAACGCTCTTGCGCATGCTGGCAGGCTTTGAGCGACCGACTGAAGGGCGAATCTACCTTGATGGTGTGGACATCACTGACATGCCGCCCTACGAGCGGCCAATCAACATGATGTTTCAGTCTTACGCGCTGTTCCCGCACATGACGGTGGCGCAGAACATTGCCTTTGGGCTTAAGCAGGACCGACTTCCCGCAGTTGAAATCGAAGCCCGCGTAGAAGAAATGCTCAAACTGGTTCATATGAGCCAATACGCCAAACGCAAGCCCCACCAGCTCTCGGGGGGACAACGTCAGCGTGTTGCCTTGGCTCGCTCACTGGCTAAAAGGCCCAAACTGCTGTTGCTCGACGAGCCAATGGGCGCGTTGGACAAGAAGCTGCGCTCGCACATGCAACTGGAGCTGGTTGAAATCATTGAGCGGGTCGGCGTGACCTGCATCATGGTGACCCACGATCAGGAAGAGGCCATGACCATGGCCCAACGTATCTCCATCATGCACCTGGGCTGGATCGCTCAGACCGGTAGCCCGATCGACATCTACGAAGCACCCGCCAGCCGCCTGGTGTGCGAATTCATTGGCAACGTGAATGCGTTCGACGGCGTCGTAATTGAAGACCAGGAAGGCTACGCGGTCATCCAGTGCCCGGATCTTGCGCAGAACATATACGTCGGCCATGGGATCAGTACATCGGTCGAAGACAAGACCATCACCTATGCCCTTCGCCCGGAGAAGCTGCTGGTGACGACGATAAAACCCGACGCCCGGTATAACTGGTCCGAAGGCAAGGTTCACGACATCGCCTATTTGGGCGGGCACTCGGTGTTTTACGTAGAACTGCCCAGTGGCAAGATCGTTCAGGCATTCATGGCCAATGCTGAACGCAGAGGCGCGCGTCCGACCTGGGATGATTCGGTCTATGTCTGGTGGGAGGATGACAGCGGCGTGGTATTGCGCTCATGAGCACTATCAAGCGGCTAATACCCAGCGGACGCCAAATGGTTATCGGCGTCCCCTTCATATGGCTATGCCTGTTTTTTGCGCTGCCGTTCTTCATCGTGATGAAGATCAGCTTTTCCGAAGCAGCGTTGGCCATTCCACCCTACACAGATATTTACACCTTCGCCGAGCAGAAGTTTCAACTGCTCCTGAACATGGGCAACTATGCCCTGTTGACCAATGATGAGTTGTACCTCTCGGCGTACCTGGGCTCATTGAAAGTGGCCTTTTTCAGTACGCTGATGTGCCTGTTGATCGGCTTCCCAATGGCCTATGCCATCTCCAAAGCCCGAAAGGAAGCACAGACCGTATTGTTGCTGCTGATCATGATGCCTACCTGGACGGCGATCCTGATCAGGGTTTACGCCTGGATGGGCATCCTGAGCAATAACGGTCTGTTGAATGCGTTTTTGCTTTGGACCGGTCTGATTCAAGAGCCGATAGAAATATTGAACACCAATATCGCTGTGTACATAGGCGTGGTGTACGCCTACCTGCCCTTCATGGTCCTGCCGCTGTTTGCCAACCTGGTCAAGCATGACCAGAGCCTGCTCGAAGCCGCCTCGGACCTGGGCTCAAGCACGCTCAACAGCTTCTGGAAAATCACCCTGCCCTTGGCCAGGAACGGCATCATCGCCGGCTGTATGTTGGTGTTCATTCCTGTGGTCGGTGAGTTCGTCATTCCCGAACTACTGGGCGGGCCGGAAACCCTGATGATCGGCCGTGTGTTGTGGCAGGAGTTTTTCAACAACCGTGACTGGCCTGTCGCCTCTGCACTCGCAGTGATCATGCTCGCCATCCTGATCGTGCCCATCGTGCTCTTCAACCGTAGCCAAGCCAAAGAGATGGAGGGACGGGCATGAACCGTTTCGGATTTTCAAGACTGATGCTGGTGCTTGGCCTGATGTTCATTTATCTGCCAATGCTGATTCTGGTGATCTTCTCGTTCAACGCCTCCAAGCTCGTCACTGTCTGGGGTGGATGGTCCATTCATTGGTACGCGGGCCTGCTCGACAACAAGCAATTGATGGGGTCCGTCGCCCGGTCCCTTGAAATTGCCTGCTACACCGCAGTCGCCGCCGTGATCCTCGGAACCCTGGCCGCCTTTGTCCTGACGCGAGTGACTCGCTTCAAGGGCCGCACGCTGTTTGGTGGTCTGGTAACGGCGCCACTGGTCATGCCGGAGGTGATCACCGGCCTGTCGTTGCTGCTGCTGTTCATCGCGATGGCCCAGATACTGGGGTGGCCGCAGGAGCGCGGCCTGATGACAATCTGGATCGCCCACACCACCTTCTGCTCCGCTTATGTAGCGGTGGTGGTTTCGTCACGTCTGCGTGAGTTGGACCTGTCGATCGAGGAAGCGGCCATGGACCTGGGCGCGCGTCCCTGGAAGGTGTTTGCGCTGATCACCATCCCCATGATCGCGCCGTCACTGGCAGCAGGCGGCATGATGTCCTTCGCCTTATCGCTGGACGACCTGGTACTCGCCAGTTTCGTTTCCGGCCCAGGCTCGACAACGTTGCCAATGGAGGTTTTCTCTGCGGTACGCCTTGGGGTCAAGCCCGAGATCAACGCCATTGCGAGTCTGATTCTGCTGACGGTCTCTTTCGCCACGTTCCTGGTCTGGTATTTCGGTCGCAGGGCCGAAGCCAACCGCAAAGTCGCGATTCAGGAAGCCATGGAGCAGACCGCGAGCGAATCGTGGAAACAACCGGAACAGAAAATGGCAGAAGCGGTTGCCTAGGCAGCCGCAGTTCTATGAACCGCCGCTGGACACGCGTAAAACCCGGTAAGTAAATAGAACGCCACCTTGAATACAACCATAGGCGCCTTCGGGTGCCTTTTTTTTGAGGTGGATGTCGACCTGAGGAGTAAAACAACAGAGGGGCGATGATTCAAGCCAGATTAAAACGCCAGCTTGTAACCAATGAAAACCAGCATTATTGCCAGGCAAGGACGCAGTGTCTCGTCAGACACTCGACCCGTTAAATGGCTCCCCATGTAAATCCCTGGAAGTGAACCTATCAACAGGAAACCTAATACGTGCCAATCCATATTACCCATACTCGCATGCCCCAAACCCGCAACCAGCGTCAGCGGGACCGCGTGTGCGATTTCGGTACCGACTAAGCGCTTGGTGGCCAGAAAAGGGTACAGGATAAAGAGTGCTACGGTGCCTAATGCGCCAGCGCCAATGGAGGTCAATGCCACCATGGTGCCCAGTATCAACCCCGTGAGTACCGTCAGCAGATTCAAGCGCGAGCCGCTGAGGTTATAGCTGCCGCCAGCACGTTTGTGGGCAAATTCAAGCAGCCTTTTCTTGAAGAAAACGGCGAGTGCTGTCACCAGCAAAACAAAGCCCAATGTTTGCTTAATCACCGCATTCATTGCTTCAGGGGCATGCAGACTGCTCAAAAACCACAGCGTCAGCGCCACCGCCGGCACACTACCAAGTGTCAGCCAGCCGGTGATGGCCCAGTCAATATTTTTGTTCTTTCGGTGAACCAGTACGCCGCCCGACTTCGTGATGGCCGCATACAGTAAGTCCGTGCCCACTGCGGTGGCCGGGTTAATTCCAAACCAAAGTAAAATCGGCGTCATTAAAGAGCCGCCACCCACGCCTGTCATCCCTACAACAAACCCGACAACCAAGCCTGCAACGACCAATCCAGCACTGCCAAAATCCATTACCACATCCCACAAATCAAGCGCGACTGCATGAAAAATATGGCCCGCAGCATAGCGACCTTTCTTAATAACCAGTTATATCGATATGGTCTATCTTTATGCTTTTCTCTACTGAATGGACTACACCTACACGTCCTTGCGCCAGGCCATGATTCGTTCAAGACTCATGGCCGCCAGATCGTCCCGCGCCCTCTAGCGCAGTAGATGCACGACCATACCAATAAGCGCACAGGCCATCAGTACCTGAATGACCCCGCGTTTGAAGCGAAACAAGGCAATAGCCGCTGCAATCGCGATCAGCGCAGAGGGCCAATCGAGATTGCCATTGAACCCTTTGGGCCAAAGCACGTGGTAACCGAAGAAACATGCCAGATTGAGAATCACCCCAACCACCGCTGCTGTAATCCCGGTGAGCGGCGCGGTGAACTTGAGTTCGTTGTGAGTCGACTCCACTAGCGGGCCGCCAGCGAGGATGAACAGAAACGAAGGCAGGAAGGTAAACCACGTCACCAGTGTGGCCGCGACGGCGCCCGCAAGAAACACATGATCGGCACCGAAAACCTGCAGGACATAAGCACCGATGAAACCGACAAAGGCCACCACCATGATCAGCGGCCCAGGCGTGGTTTCCCCCAGCGCCAGACCATCGATCATCTGTGTCGGGGTCAGCCACCCAAAGTGACCGACCGCACCCTGGTAGACATAGGGAAGCACTGCATAGGCGCCGCCAAACGTCAGCAACGCGGCCTTGGTAAAGAACCAGCCCATCTGGGTCAAGGTGCCTTCCCAGCCAAAGAGCACAGTCAATACCCCCATCGGCAACGACCACAGTACAGCCCCTACGAGCATCAGCATTGCCAGTTTAGACCAGCGAAATCGGGCATGCTCAGGGGATGGGGTGTTGTCATCAATCAATGCCGGGCCGAAGGACTTTTGAGCTGCGCTATGGCCTCCGGTCCTGAAGGTCTCGGGAGCCAGGCGTCCACCGATATAGCCGAGCAACGCAGCACCCAGCACGATCAACGGGAACGGGACATTGAACGCAAATATGGCGATGAATGAAGCTGCCGCTATGGCCCACAGCCAATTGTTGTTTAGCGCTCGCGAGCCGATTCGATGAGCAGCCTGTACCACGATGGCCGTCACGGCGGGCTTGATGCCATAGAAAAGCCCAGCCACCACGGATACTTCGCCAAAGGCGATATACAGCCAGGATAATGCGATCAGGATGAACAGCGAGGGCAACACAAACAGCACACCTGCGATCACGCCTCCCCAGGTTCGATGCATCAGCCAACCAATGTAGATCGCCAACTGCTGCGCCTCGGGTCCTGGAAGCAACATGCAGTAGTTAAGGGCATGTAGAAATCGCCTTTCTGAAATCCAGCGCCGACGCTCTACCAGCTCCTGGTGCATGATCGATATCTGCCCCGCAGGCCCACCGAAGCTGATGAAACCTAATTTCAACCAGAACCAGAACGCCTCACGGAAACTGATGGCGTCAGGCCGTGGCAGCTCCTGTTCAACGGCTGAGGGGGGGACGTCACTCATGGGGATGTTCCTTTTTCACACGCTCGGCGAGCGTGAGCAATAGCCTTCAGGGGAAACGGATTCGCGTAAGGCCGCCAGTATACGTTCGATGCCAGCAGGTTCTACCGGTTGAATGGCCCTCTCATTGGCGAGCCTGCTTATTGACTGAACCCGACCAAACAATTTGACATTTATCAAGAAAATCCATGTCTCATGACCTATGTTTTAGCCATTCGAGCAAACGGGGACAGTCTCAACTAGCCTCTCTTTATTGCAAGAAAAAAGACCTCGGGACAAGCATAAAATCCCGGGTTCTATAGCTACAACTCGCGCTTAATAGCGCCCTTGAAGAGCGATGACTCATGAGCCTATTCCGCACATTGACCGTTGGTGTTGCCATGAGCTGCTGGTTAGTGGCTGGCTGCACCTCCAAGATTACAGAAAAGGAACAATATTCCGGTTTTATTTCGAATTACGACGGGTTGCAGGAAACAACCTTGCCCAGCGGTCAAACGGTGTTGCGTTGGGTAGCGCCCAGTTTTAAACCTTCGGCTTACTCTGTTGTTGTTTTTCGCCAACTCGAATTGTACCCAGCTCCCAAACCGAATGAACGCGTGAGCATGCAGACGTTGCAGTCATTGCAGTCGTTCGCCAGCTCTAGCGTAAAAACCGCTTTGGCTCAAAAGTACCGCGTCGTCACGACCCTGAAAGAAGCGCCTGCAGGTTCTCGCGCAATGATCTTGCGCTCGGCCATCACCGGAGTAACAGCGTCCAACGAAGGCATGCATTGGTACGAAGTGGTACCTGTGGCTGCTGTGGTAGGCGGTGTCACCGCAGCCTCTGGGAGTCGTGATCAAGATACGGAACTGTACGTCGAGTCCGAGCTTATCGATGCAACGACAGGTGCTCCCTTGGTGAAGGCGGTGCGAAAGGTGTTTGGTAAAACCCTCGAAAATAATCGCCAGGCTGTGAGTGCAGATGACTTCAAAGCCGCGATCAAGATTGTCACTGATGATATGAAGGCCTTTATCAAGTGATCGTCGTAATGGCTATCCTTTATGACCTGTAACTTCTGAAGTGAGTGGTCAGCACAACGGATACCGTGCCCGTTCTACAGACAACGGGCACGCATAAAGAATGACGGCGGTTGAGTATCGGCATTCAAGCTCAGGGACTGACAACGCAATCAACCCATGGGGTTGCTCATGAGTATTCGCTCAGCCAGACATTCGCGCCGGACACTAGCGGCTTTAACCATGGCCTTGGTGGCCGGTGTTCTCAGTCTGCTCTTCGGCTGTGGTAAAGAACCTGTTTCATCCTCTCGCCCCCCCACGGATGTAACCGTCATGACGGTTACTGCTCGCGACACGCCCGTGGTATTCGAATTCGTTGCTCAAACACAGAGTTCTCGCGAAGTCGAAATTCGTGCGCGAGTCGCCGGCTTTCTGGAAAAAAGGCTGTATACCGAAGGTCAGCTGGTAAAGGCCGGGCAAGTGTTGTTCCAGATGGACCGTCGGCCTTTCGAAGCAGCATTGCTGTCGGCCCAGGGACAATTGGCTCAGCAGCAAGCGCGTTGGGAAGTCGCCAAAGCCACGTTGGCGCGTGTCCGTCCACTGGCACAACAAAATGCAGTCAGCAAGATGGACCTGGACAATGCCGTCGGCAACGAGCGACAGACCCAGGCCGCCGTACTTGCCGCGCAAGGGCAGGTGCGCACCGAGCAACTGAATCTGGGTTACACCACAATTGCGTCGCCCCTTACCGGCCTGTCGAGCTTTGCCAAGAAACAGGAGGGCAGTTATGTGACGCCTGGGGAATCAGGGCTCTTGACCTCGGTATCACAGATGGACCCGATCTATGTCAATTTCAGCCTTTCGGAAAACGAAACGCTGAAACACCGTAGCGAAATTGCCGCGGGTCAGCTCAAGTTCCCACCCAACAGTAACTTTGAAGTCGAAGTGGTACTGGCGGACGGTTCGATCGTGCCCGATAGAGGTCGCCTTGACTTTGCTGCCCCCTCCTTCAGCCCGGAAACCGGTACATTTTTAGTCCGTGCGGTGGTGGCTAATCCAAAAGGCATGCTGCGCCCCGGCCAGTTCGTTCGCGCGCTGGCGATAGGCGCGTCTCGACCAAACGCCATTCTGGTCCCGCAGCGTGCAGTTCTGGAAGGCGCACGAAGTCACTACGTGTGGGTCCTCAATGGAGAAGGAAAGCCCGAGCAGCGCGTTGTCGAAGTCGGCGACTGGCATGATGCCGACTGGTTTATTACCCAAGGCTTGCGGGTGGGCGAACGAATCGTGGTCGACGGCGCGCTCCGGGTAGCCCCTGGCGCGCCGTTGAATATCGTCGACAACACTAATACGGCACCACCCAACACCGCCGTGGCGGCCGAGCGTCCCAAGGCTGCATCTTTACCGGTTCAAAAAGACCCGCAGAAAGCTGACCTGCCAGGCAATGAAAGTCGGCGGCAACCATGAGCATTTCTCATTACTGCATCGACCGGCCGATCTTCGCTTCGGTGATTTCCATCGTCATCACCCTGGCGGGGGCTGTCGCGATGTTGAACCTGCCGGTGGCCCAGTATCCGGAGATCACGCCACCACAGATCACCGTGTCGGCTACTTACCCGGGGGCTGATGCTCTGGTCGTTGCCAACAATGTGGCTGCGCCCATCGAGCAGCAGGTGAACGGCGCCGACAACATGATCTACATGAACTCGTCGAGTTCTGCGACGGGCAACATGACCCTGAACGTGTTCTTCGAAATCGGTACTGATCCTTCCCTGGCACAGGTCGACGTGCAAAACAGGGTCAACCTCGCCCTCCCCCAACTGCCCTCTGCGGTCCAGTCGCAGGGCATACAGGTTCAGAAAAAATCATCGGCCTTCATGATGGTCATCGCGGTGTATTCCCCCGATAACCGCTACGACGCCACCTACATAGCCAACTACGCCAACCTCTATGTGCTGGATGCGATCAAGCGCATTCCCGGCGCCAACCAGGCCAGTATTTTCGGGACACCCGACTATGCCATGCGGATCTGGCTGAAACCCGACCGGATGGCCCAGCTGGGGATCACGGCTGCCGATGTACAGAAAGCGGTGGCCAACCAGAACCAACAGTTCGCGGTTGGCCGCATAGGCCAATCCCCCACGGGCAAATCGGTGGAGCAGTCCTTTGCAGTCACGACCAAGGGCAGACTGACCGAACCCGCGGAGTTCGAGAACATCATCCTGCGGGCCAGTGGCGAAGGCGCCGCGATTGTTCACCTCAAGGACATCGGGCGGGCTGAGCTTGGACAAAAAGATTACTCATTGCGCAGCACGTACCAGGGAAGGCCCGCGACTTTGATGGCTGTTTATCAGCAGCCCGGCGCCAATGCGCTGGATGTCTCCAATGCGGTCACGGCGACCTTGGCGCAGATGAAGAAAACCTTTCCGGAGGGCATCGAATACAAGGTTGTGATGGACACAACCGCCTTCACCCGAGCCTCCATTACGGAGGTGGTGCGCACTTTCTTCGAGGCGCTGGTACTGGTCGTGATTGTGGTTTACGCCTTCCTGCAAAGTCTGCGCGCCACCCTGATCCCGGTGCTGGCTGTGCCTGTTTCCATCGTGGGTACATTCATCGGCATGACCGCGCTGGGCTTCTCGGTCAACATGCTGACCCTGTTCGGCATGGTCCTGGCTATCGGTATCGTGGTGGACGATGCGATCGTGGTGATCGAAAACGTCGAGCGCAACATGCACGTCCACAAAATGAACCCCAAAGATGCCGCCAAGCGAGCCATGGACGAGGTGGCCGGACCCGTGGTGGCAATTGTGTTGGTGCTGTGTGCGGTGTTCGTTCCCGTAGCGTTCATGGGCGGCATCACGGGCCAACTCTACAAACAGTTTGCAATCACGATTGCTATCTCCGTCGTGATCTCCGGTCTGGTGGCCCTCACCTTGTCACCCGCCCTGGCGGCCCTCCTGCTCAAACCCCACGTGGGAGAAAAGCGCGGATTCTTCCGTTGGTTCGATCGTAGCTTCGAGCGAGTGACCGAAGGTTACTCCCGCGCAGTCGCCTTCATGATCAAGCGCTTCATACTCGCGCTACTGCTCTTTGCCGGCATGATTGTACTGATCGTATTGATCATGCAAAGGGTACCAGGCGCCTTCCTGCCCCCGGAAGATCAAGGTTACTTGCTCGGCGCGGTGATCATGCCTGACGCTGCCAGCCTGGATCGCACGGGTGAGGTCGGTAAGGTTGCCAGTGACTACTTCATGAACAACGAGGCTGTCGAGGGCGTGGCCATCGTAAACGGCTACAGCTTGCTGGACAGTCAGAACAAGAACAATGCGGGCGTTTTCTTCGTCGGCTTCAAGGATTTTGAAGAACGTTACAAGAATTCAAAAACCATCGAAGCCCAGAGCGCCCCTGCCGTGATCAAGGCTGCGACCAAAGCATTCTCCCAAGTGCAGGAAGGCATCATCCTGCCAGTCAATCCGCCCTCCATTCCTGGTCTGGGGACTACCGGCGGTATGGAACTATGGATTCAAAGCAAGGGGGACGCCACCATCAGCCAATTGGCCGAGGTAGTGAGTAGCTTCAAAGCCAAGGCTGAACAGCGCCCGGAAATCGGCAGCATGACCAGCACGTTCAATGCGTTTTCTCGGCAGTTGCTCGCTGACGTTGACCGCGAAAAGGCCGAGACGTTGGGCGTGCCGGTGGAAGATGTGTACAGCACCATGCAAACCATGTTCGGCTCGCTGTACGTTTCCCAGTTCAACAAGTTCAGTCGTCTGTGGCAGGTGATTCTCCAGGCCGAGCCCACTTACCGCCTCAGGGTCGAGGACTTGCAGCAGATCTATGTGCGTAGCACCAACGGTCAGATGGTTCCCCTCAAGGCCCTGCTGACCACCCGCTACGTGACGGGCCCCGACCTGCTGACGCGCTTCAACAACTTTCCGGCGGTCAAGATGACGGCCAATGCCGCACCGGGATTCAGCTCCGGCCAGGCACTCAAAGCGCTTGAGGAAGTCGCCGCGCAAAGCATGACCGGGGACTATGGCGTGGCCTGGAGCGGCGAGGCTTTCGAGGAGAAAAAGAGCGGAGGTACGTCTTCCAAGGTTTTCGCCTTCGGTCTGATTATGGTGTTCCTGATTCTCGCGGCCCAGTATGAAAAATGGTCGCTGCCTGTGGGTGTACTGCTGGCGGTCCCGTTCGCATTGTTCGGTGCTTTGCTGGCGGTCCTGATGCGTGGTTTGGCGAACGACGTCTACTTCCAGATCGGCCTGACCATGCTTGTCGCGCTGGCGGCCAAGAATGCCATTTTGATCTTCGAGTTTGCCGTACTGAACCGTGAGTCCGGCATGTCCGTCTTCGACGCCGCGATGACCGCCGCCAAGGAGCGTCTGCGGCCCATCGTGATGACCTCTTTGGCGTTCATCCTCGGCTGCGTACCGCTGGCGATTGCCGTCGGCGCCTCCGAGAACAGTCGCCACTCCATTGGTACCGGTGTGATCGGCGGGATGCTCGCGGCGACGGTGATCGCAGTTTTTTTCATCCCGCTTTTCTATTACCTGGTGGAGCGTATTTCCGAGAAAAGCGGAAAATCCAAAGAGGCTGCGCAGCCTGATGACGGGGCACCTGTGGGCGGCGGCCCCGTTCATGCCCCGCAACAACGACATGAGGGGGATTAAGGTGCTCAGACCCCCGCTATTTCTGCTGCTCGGCCTCGCCCTCGGTAGCTGCACCGTGGGCCCCGACTATGAGCGCCCCAAGGTCGAGATACCCGCGACTTTCAGGTACGCGGACCAAGAGGCCAGACAGGTATCCAACACACTGTGGTGGGAACAGTTTCAGGATTCGGTGCTAAACGACTTGATTCGCACGGCGCTTAACGAAAACAAGGATGTCAAGATCGCCGCCGCACGGGTCGAGGAGTATCAGGGGCGCTACGGCGAAACGCATTCACGTCGGTTTCCTCAGATAGGGAGCGGGCTCCAGGGACAGCGGGCCAAGGCCCCGTTGAACAGTGGACCGGTACCTCTGACATCCGGTACCAACCCCATCTATGAGAACTATCAGGCCGTTCTTGGGGTGAGCTGGGAGCTTGATATATGGGGACGTCTACGTCGCCTCGACGAAGCTGCCCGCGCCGAGCTTCTGGCAACGGAAGAAGGCCGGCGCGCAGTCATCTTGAGCTTGGTATCGGCAGTGGCCACAAGCTACGTGAACTTGCGGGATCTGGACCGGGAGCTGGAGATTGCCCGGGCAACTGTCAAACTGCGCAGCGATTCCTACGAAATATTCAAGCTACGCTACACCGCCAGTGTCGTTTCCGAAATGGAGCTGGCACAGAGTCAATCCGAATACGAACGTGCTCTGTCTACCGTACCGAGACTCGAATCGCTGGCTGCTCAACAGGAAAATGCGCTGGCCGTACTCCTGGGACGTAATCCGGGGCCGCTGGTGCGCGGGCGTGCGTTAGGGCAATTAACCCTGCCGTCGGTCCCCAGCGGATTACCCTCAGCCGTACTGGAACAGCGGCCGGACCTGCGCCAGGCCGAATTGAACCTGATTGCAGCGAATGCGCGTATCGGTGCAGCCAAAGCCCTCTACTTTCCGACGATTTCCCTCACGGGGCTGGTGGGTTCAGTCAGCAATCAACTCTCCGACCTGTTTACCGGGCCAGCTGAAACCTGGTCTTACGCTGCAGCGGCCTCCCTTCCGATCTTTACCGCTGGGGGCATCGCCGGGCAGGTGCAACAAGCAAGAGCCATCCAGCAACAATATCTGCTGACCTACCAGCAGGCGATTCAGTCGGCGTTCAAGGATGTTGAAAATGCCTTGATCGCCTCGCAAAAGTCTCGTGAGCAGTTGGCCACACAGGCACGCCAGATAGACGCGCTGCGTACCTATGCAAGGCTGGCGAATCTGCGCTACGACAATGGCTACACCAGTTATATCGAGGTACTGGATGCCGAGCGCACCTTGTTCGATGTCGAATTAAGCTACGCCAATACTCAGGGCGCGGTACTCACCGCAATGATCGATCTGTACAAGGCCACCGGAGGCGGCTGGGTGGATGAGGCGGATAAGCTGACCAGGCTTGAGCCCACCCCGTTAGCCGATAAAGACAAGGGCGCGCCATGAGCCAGGCACAAAGTGGCCTGATCGCGTGCCATGAGTGCGATCTTCTGCAACGAGAACCCCGCCTGCCCAATGGTGGGGTTGCTCGCTGTTGTCGCTGCGGTGCAACACTGTTCCGCCGTCATCCACAAGGCTCGGAGCGTGCCCTGGCCTTTTGCCTGGGCGCGCTGATCTTGTTTGTGATTGCCAATGTGTTCCCCATCGTCGGTCTCACGATCAATGGCGAGTTTATTCAGACCACCCTCGTGGGGTCTGCGCGAGTCATGTATCGCGACGACATGGCCATGGTTGCCGGGCTCGTGCTGGTGACCACCTTCATTGCCCCGCTGATCCAGATGCTGACCATGATCTATCTTCTGCTACCGGCGTACTTCAGGCGTTGTCCGCCCCACGCGCAGCTGGCATTTCGCAGCATGGTCATGGTCCAGCCCTGGGGCATGGTGGAGGTTTTTGTCCTCGGCGTGCTGGTGTCCCTGGTCAAGCTTGCCCACCTCGCTACCGTGATTCCAGGAGTAGCGTTGTGGTGCTTTGGCGGCGTGATGCTGCTGATGGCGGCAGCGGCTTCGTCATTCGACACTCATGACCTATGGGCACGGCTGGGGTCGCTGCGGTGAAGGGCCCGAAGACCGCAGTTCGCTTCGGTCTGGTGACCTGCCATGGCTGCGGGCTGTTGCTGAAGTCGGACCACGGTGGAGGGGCTCGCTGCTCGCGTTGCGGCTGTACGCTGCATGATCGAAAACCCAACAGCCTGGCGTCCTCCTGGGCCTTTGTGATCGCCGCGGTGATCCTTTATATACCCGCCAACCTGCTGCCTATCATGGAAACCAGCTCTCTGTTCGGCTCCCAGGCCGACACCATCATGAGTGGCGTGGTGTATTTGTGGCGGTCCGGTTCATGGTACCTGGCGTTGGTGGTGTTCATTGCCAGCATCCTCGTACCGATGGCCAAACTGATCGCATTGATCCTCCTTCTGGTGTCGGTGCAACTGCATTCCCGCTGGCAGCCCCTGCAACGCGCAAAACTCTACCGAATGGTTGAACTGGTGGGCCGCTGGTCGATGCTCGATGTGTATGTGGTGACCCTGTTGGTGGCCCTGGTGCAGCTCGATGCACTGGCGACTATCAGACCAGGCCCCGGGGCGCTGGCCTTTGGTGCGGTGGTCGTCTTGACCCTGTTTGCGGCAATGAGTTTCGATCCACGCCTGATCTGGGATTCCTTGGAGCAAGACCATGACTGAAACGTCCCTGCCCTCCGATCTATCCACCGTGCCTGAAGCCGAAACAGCCCGAAAATCGCGATGGTCGCTGCAGTTAGTGTGGCTCGTGCCCTTGATCGCGGCGCTGATCGGGGGCTGGCTGATGGTCTCGTCGATTCTCAATCAAGGCCCTGTCATCAGCATTGTCTTCAAGAACGCTGAGGGTCTTGAGGCCGGCAAAACCAAGCTCAGGTACAAGGATGTGGAGATTGGAAAGGTCACTGAGGTGACCTTGTCGCGTGATCTCAAGCAAGTGGTCGCCACTGCCGAACTGACCAAGGATTTCAAACCCTATCTGGTTAAGGACACTGCATTTTGGCTGGTGACGCCACGAATTTCCGGCGGCAACGTTTCAGGGCTGAGCACGGTTCTATCTGGCGCGTTCATCGGGGTCGGTGTGGGCAAGTCCGATCAGGCGCAGCGGTCTTTCAATGCATTGGATGTGCCGCCGGTCATTCAGGTCGATACCCCCGGTCGTGAGTTCGTTCTGCGCAGCAACGACTTGGGTTCACTGAGCGCAGGGTCACCTATTTTCTTTCGTCGGGTACAGGTAGGTCAGGTGGTAGCGTTTGATCTCGACAAGGATGGTCAGGGATTGAGTATGCGAATCTTCGTAAATGCCCCCTACGACCAGTTTGTCACCGACAACACGCGCTTCTGGAATGCCAGTGGCATAGATATCAAGCTCGGCGCCAGCGGCATTGAGGTGAACACGCAATCGCTCGCCTCAATCCTCCTGGGCGGCATTGCCTTCGAGACGCCTGCGGATTCAGTCGAACGCCCCGCTGCCGCTGCAGACAGCCTTTTTGAATTGTTCAACGGGCGCACGACGGCGATGCACAATCCTGAACGTGACGTCTTGAAGATGGTCATGCTGTTCAACGAGTCCCTTAGAGGCCTGACGCCAGGATCGCCGATCGACTTTCAAGGCGTTACGCTGGGTGAAGTCTCGGATATCCGGGTGGAGATGGACCCGAGCAGCCACAGTATTGTCATGCCCGTCGAAGTGAGCCTGTATCCGGAACGCCTGAGGTTGCGCTCCCGAGACAAGAACAGGGCCAAGCTTTCAGATGAGGCGCGCAAACAGTTCTTGGAGGGGATGGTGGCAAACGGTATGCGTGCTCAGATGCGCACCGGAAATCTGCTCACAGGGCAGCTCTATATCGCTCTGGATTTCTTCCCGGACGTGGACAAGGCCACCATCAACTGGGGTAGCGACCTGCCCGAGCTGCCCACCGTGCCCGGGCGAATGGAAGAAATACAAGCTTCCCTGAAAAGCATCGCCAGCAGGCTGGAGAAACTACCTATCGAACAGATTGGCACTGACCTGCGCCAGACATTGCAGGCGGCCAGCGGTTTGTTGAATCGACTGAATACGCAGGTAACGCCGCAAATCGTGGCGGCCCTGACCGAAGCGCGTCAAGCGGTGGGTTCAGCCCAAGGACTTATATCGGCCAATAAACCCTTGTTACAGGACACTCACGAAGCCATTCGGGAATTAGGGCGCACGGCAAAGTCGTTACGCAGCCTGGCCGATTATCTTGAGCGCCATCCCGAAGCGCTGATTCGGGGCAAGCAGGAGGATCAACGATGAAACTGAGCTCGATAGCGCTTCTGGCCAGCTTGATAGCTGCGGCCCTCAGCGGCTGTGGCAGCGCACCAAAAGAGCATTTCTATACGCTACGGGCGGTTGCCGAGCGCGACCCGGCGGCATCCAATACGGCGTATTCAGTCAACGTTGGCCCGGTGACCGTACCCGAGCTGGTAGAGCGGCAGCAGTTAGTGTTGACGCGTAACGACAATCAGGTTGAGATTCTGGAGCAGACGCGCTGGGCGGCCTCGCTGCAAAGCATCATCGGCCATGTTATCGCGAGCAATCTGACACAGTTGACTGGCAACCCACGGATGGCGGTCTATTCCCCAGACACAACGGTCGATGCCGATTATCACGTGGCCGTGGACGTTCTGCGTTTCGAGTCGGTCCTGGGTACAGCGGCGAGTCTGGATGCCCGGTGGACAATCCGTACCGCCGATGAACAGGTGCTGAAATCGGGTCGAACGATCATCAGCGAACCCACCCGTGGTCAGGACCTGACTGCCTTGCTTGCGGCCCATGATCGCCTCCTGGCAACACTGAGCCGCGACATTGCCCACGTGCTCATCAATCGTAAGCCATCTCGATGAGTCCCCATGGGGCAGCGAGCGCTCAGCGCGGGCTGCCCCGATATGTTTCATGGGAGTGCATAGAGTTTGAAGAGCATGGCATTGACTTCGTTCGTCCCTCCAAAGTACTTGGCGTAGATATTCAATATCTCCCCTGATCGATACACACTGCTCAAGGCACTGTCTACCATGAGGCGAAAGTCTTCATCTTGCCGATCTACAGCCATGGCGATTGGCGCGAAGTCGTACAGGGTATCGAGCACTTGCAACTCATTGGCGGCGTTACTTTTCGCCGCGTAGCTGAGCAACACCCTTCGGTCCGCAAAAAACGCACTGGCTTTTTTCCGCGCAATCAAATCAATACCTTCGGCAAAGTTCTTCACTGTAATCACGTCGGCAATCACGCCGAGGGTTTTGATCCGCTCATGTATCCACTGTTCGGTAACACCTCCTACCATGACCACGTAGGTGTGATGAGACAGTCCCTGATTGATCGTTCCGCGCCAAGTGGGACCCGAATGGGCGACTTCACCATTGAGTACGCGTATTAAATCATTCGGGGCGTCCTTGCGAACCACCGCCGTCAGGCCTGCAGTAAATACAGGCACCGAAAAACTGACGGACTTGCGTGCTGCCAGGGTTTCAACGCCAGGTGTACACAGCAGATCGATCTTGCCCTGGCGCACGTCGTCAAGCCCGTTGCCCTCAGCGACTTCGACATAGTGAACGGCCAGACTGCTCAGTTGGGTCTGGGCTTTGACACGCTCGGCAATCAGGTTGCACAACTCAATCGCATAGCCACTGGCTTTCCCGTCCACGTTGGACGTGAAGGGGGACGCGTTTGGCAGGTACCCCAAGTTGATGGCCGAGCTGCCGCGAATCCGCGACAGCGTGTCGGCACTGCTCTGTAGGGGTGTCATTCCTGCCAGACACAGGAGGGTGATGGTGACGCCATTCAACAGTCGCTGCTTCATATTCTGCTCCCCGCATTATTCCGAATTCCGAGACCCATGTTTCATCTGCAATGGCTCACGCCTGGCCGGAACCCGGTGAGCTGACCGGTTGCGCTTTGACGAAGCCCTTGGCAATGAAGCCGTAGACCAGATAGCCGATGGCCAAAACGATGAACGCGCCGAATACCGCGTCTTTACCGGAGGCGTAAATGGCGTAGAACGAATAAGCCATCGCAACCATCAACACCGCGATATTTCGGACATAGATGCTGTGGCTGACTTGAGCCTTGAACATGATCACCAGCAGGCCGGACAGGGCCGTCACGTAGGGCAATAAGTTGGTCACCGCCGCCAGGTTAACCAGCTTGCCAAACTGCTCGCTGGCATTGGGTGAGATCGTCGATAACGCTAATAACGTCTGCAATACCCCACAGGCGATCATGCCAACCACCGGCGCGTCTGCGGCCGTCACCCTGCAGAACAGCTTCGGAAACATGCCCTGATCAGCAGTGACCTTGGCGGTTTGTGCCAGTGTGAACTGCCACCCCAGCAGTGAACCTATACACGCCATCACCGCCAACGCCATGATGATCTTGCCGATTAACGGGTTGAACATATGTGCATAGACAAAGGCGAAGGGTGCACTTGAGCTAGCCAACTCCGCATTCGGAATGATCCCCTGGATAACCGTGGTCGACAGCACATACACAACGGCGGCACCCAGCGTGCCAAAAAGGCAGGCCAAAGGCACGTTGCGTTTAGGGTCATCCACGGCATCCGAGTTTTGCGCGGCAGACTCCATCCCCAGAAACGCCCACAGCGTCAGCGGAATACTCTGTGTGATTGCGTCTTTTACCGGGATAGCATTCGGATTCCAGGCGTCCGAGAACACCTTCGGCTCGAACCAGAACCAACCAATAACGCTCAGTCCCGCGACCGGAATAATCACGCCCCAAACCGTAATAGCCCCCAACCGTCCCGTGATGCTCGCGCCACCGAAGTTGGCCGCAGTGGTCAACCAGATCAAACCCACACAACCGATGAATAGCGGGATAGCGCCAGAACCGAGCCAGGGGAAAAATGGCGTCAGGTAACCTACCGCCGAGATGCCAATGGCAACGTTACCGATGGCCAAGGAGAGAAAATAAAGGAATGAACAGAGGAAGAACGCCGATTTGCCATGCGCCTCCTCGGTATAGGCTGACATGCCTCCCGAACGCGGACAGTAGACGCCGCACTGAGCAAAACAATACGCGATGGCCATGGACCCAATGGCCGTGATGATCCAGGACAGCAAGGAGACAGCACCCAGGCGCGCCATGCTGGAAGGAAGCATGATGATTCCCGAGCCCATCATGTTCACCGCTACTAGGGTGGTGAGGCCCATGAGACTCATTTTTTTGTTTGACTCAGCCATTGCAGACTCCTCGTGCCCGATCTGCGCACGGAGCATTCTCCGAACGCGGGAGAATGAAGCATCATTGTTTGACAACATAAACCTTGTAGGTCAGCCCGTGATGAGCGTCGCGCTCGATCTCGATGCCATGGTTGTCATGCTCGAAGCCCGGAAAGCAGACGTCGAACTGCTCCATCGCCAACAGGTAGTCGATGATCGCCCTCTTGTCGGCGCCGACGGCTTCACCCGGCATCATCAACGGAATGCCGGGTGGATAGGGCACGACCTGTACGGCCACGGTTCGGTCTTGCAAATCGCGCACGGCAATTTGCTCTACGTTGCCTTTGACCAGTTTGGCGTAGGTGGCGCGTGGCGTACTCACCGGGTCCGGCAACAAAGTGAAGGCCTTGTCCATGTTGCGCAGCAGGCCACTTCTAACGATTTCGTCGTGCATGCGCTGCGCAAGATCCTGCAGCCCCAACCCCTCATAACTGTCGGGATACGCTGCGACCAGATCGGGCATTACCTCTTCCAGTGCGGTGTTGGCGTCGTAGTGCTTCTTGAATTCCATCATTGCGGCGACTAATGAACCCCATTTGCCTTTGGTCACGCCGATGCTGAACAGCACCAGGATGGAATAGGGCTCGGTCTTTTCCACGACAGTGCCGCAGCTGGACAAGAAGGAAGACACCAACGGTGCAGGAATCCCCCAGGCCTGTAGCTGACCTTGCGAATCCAGACCGGGCGTCAAAAGGGTGACTTTGATCGGATCGAGCATGCAGTAGTCATTGCCCAAATCACCGAAACCGTGCCATTGAGCACCGGGTTTGAGCACCCAGGCATCACTTTGATGCAGGCGTTGCCGATCGACCTCGGCAAAGGGCGTGCCGTCTACGTCGTCCGGTTGCCAGACGCCAAACCACCAATCGGTCGCGTTGCGCTGCACCACTTGCTGAGTCAAGCGAACCATGGCCTGGCGAAAGGTGATCGCCTCGTCGATCGATTCATCGGTGAGGTATTCGCCAGCGTCATCCATCATTTTTGCTGACACATCCGTGGAGGCGATGATGCTGTATTGCGGCGACGTCGAGGTGTGCATCATGAATGCTTCATTGAACAGCGCCGGCTTGACCGGCACTTTTCCTGAACGAATATGAATCATCGATGCTTGTGACAGGGCCGCCAGCAACTTGTGGGTGGAATGGGTCACGGTCACGGTGGCATCGTCGGCGTGCCGCTCACCCCGGTGCATGCCGTAACGATTTTCGTAAAGCGAGTTGAAGCGGGCATAGGCATACCACGCCTCGTCGTAATGGATGCGATCCACGCTTTGGCTCAGTTCGCGCGTGGTGGTCTGTACGTGGTAGCAAAGACCGTCATAGGTGGAGTTGGTCAACACTGCAAGCACGGGCCGGATCTGTTTATCCGTAATCAGCGGGCTGGCGGATATCTTCCCCGCGATGGCTTCTGGCGTCAGCTCACTGAGCGGCACAGGGCCAATCAAACCCCGCGTATTACGGCGAGGCAGCAGGTACAACGGAATAGCGCCAGACATGTTCAGCGCGTAATTCAGTGATTTATGGCAATTGCGGTCAACTAACACGGCATCGCCATCGGTCACTGCTGAATGCAGAATGATTTCGTTACTCGCCGAGCTGCCTCCGACGGAGAAGAATGTGTAGTCCGCCCCAAACACCCGCGCCGCATTTTTTTCTGCCGCCGCTACAGGTCCGGAATGATCGTTTAGCGAACCTAGCTGACCGACTGAAACGCTCAGGTCGGACCGGAGCATTTGCTCACCGTAAAAATCGAGAAAGGTACGGCCCACGGCAGTTTTCATGAAGGCGGTGCCGCCGGTATGGCCTGGGGTGTGCCATGAATATTCATGGGTCTCGGCGAAGTTCACCATCGCACCGAAGAATGGCGGCAGGATCGTGTCGAGGTAACGACGTGCTGCGGCCTCAATCCTGCCGGCAATGAATGCCGGACTGTCTTCAGGTTGCCAGATGAAACCATCGATTTCCTCTACGAACGCCAGCGGAACATGACTGCTGTTCTCACTGGTCATTCCCAGCATGATCGGCAACTTGCTGGTTCGGCGACGGATCAGGCGAATCACTTTTTCAGCCTGCTCAATATTCGCGATACACAATCCCCAACCCAAGATCACGCAACAATAAGCAGGGTCTGCAGTAAGCGCGATTTCGGCATCTTCAAGCGACATTACTGTTTCTATTTCAAGGTCCAGCGCCCTTAGTGCGTCAGAAACTTCCAAGGCACTGCGAACAACGACGCTGTGGTCCGACAGCTGAGGGTTGACCACAATCATGACGGGATAGCGGTGGGCGAGATAGGCAGGTAGAGGGTTTCGAGCCGTACTCATTGCACACTCCATTTCAAGTCGTGAAACGGGTTATAAGCGCTAATTAACGCCCTTGATAAGGGGCGCGCAGCAAGGAGTGCAGCCGGTCGCCGACTTCAACTAATAACAATAAAAACGCGGTTTTTTTTGATTTAGGTCAGATAACTCAGGTTATTGAAATAACTCGTTCGCGGGTGACATCGGCGCCCTCTTCTTTTATTTAATGGAAGTCCCGACTGCGCACATCGAGTCCGGTCAGTAAGGGCGTCAAGTCTTGCAGGCGACCGGCGATCAAATGACGCACTCCGTCTTTGGATTCCAGACGTCCATAGACCTGCAGCAGTTGCGCTCCCACCAGCACCCGGCGTTGGCGCTCGGCCAGATCACGCCAAACCACCACGTTGATCATCCCGTGTTCGTCCTCCAGCGTAACGAAGGTCACGCCGCTGGCTGTCTGCGGACGTTGTCTGCCGGTGACCAGACCAGCAACGCTTACGTTGCGCCCGTGTTCGATACCGACCAGCTCCTTTGAACTTCGGCAGCGCCGGGCATTGAGCTGACGACGCAACAATGCCAGCGGATGCGGACCCAGGGTCGTGCCGACGGTTGCGTAATCGGCATACAGGTCTTCGCCTACGGTGGGCAGTGGCAATGCCACGTAAGGTTCCTCGGTTGCGGACTGATCCGCGAACAATGGCCGTTGTGCCTCGACGCCGGCCACTTCCCAACGTGCGCGGTGTCGATGCCCGAGCAGGCCGCGCAAAGCACCGGAATCGGCAAGTAACCCTCGGGCCCGTGCATCCAGTTGTCCGCGCAGGCTGAGGTCGCTGGCATCGACAAACGCGCTGAGCGCTCTGGCTTTTTCGATGTGCAGCGCGTCCTCCTCGCGAAACCCACGCACCATGCGCAAGCCCAAACGGATCGCAAAAGCATCGATGCCACACGGTTCTAGCGAGCAGTCCCACTCGCTGTAGCGCACATCCACCGGACGAATCTCGATGTGATGACGACGAGCGTCCTGCAAAAGTTGGTCGGGGCTGTAGAAACCCATCGGCCAGCTATTGATCAGGGCGCAGGCAAAAGCTGCGGGCTCATGGCATTTGAGCCAGCAACTGGCATAAGTCAACAGGGCGAAGCTGGCAGCGTGGGACTCAGGGAAACCATAGCTGCCAAACCCTTTGATCTGCTCAAAAATCTGCTGGGCGAATTCAGCGGTGTAGCCGTTTTTGAGCATGCCTTGGGTCAGGCGCACTTGGTGAGGTTCCAGGCCGCCGTGACGTTTCCAGGCGGCCATCGAACGGCGCAACTGATCAGCCTCCCCCGGCGTGTAATCGGCAGCCACCACCGCCAGGTGCATCACTTGCTCCTGAAACAACGGCACGCCCAATGTGCGCTCGAAGACCGCCTTTAGTGCTTCGGAGGGATACGTCACCGGTTCTTCTTTGTTACGCCGACGCAGGTAGGGATGCACCATATCTCCCTGAATGGGGCCGGGACGGACGATAGCGACCTCGATCACCAGGTCATAGAAGTTCGTGGGTTTCAGGCGTGGCAGCATCGCCATTTGCGCCCGTGATTCGATCTGGAAGACGCCTACGGTGTCGGCGCGGCTGATCATGTCATAGGTCTGTTTATCCTCGGAGGGCACCGTAGCCAGAGTCAGGTCGTAACCCCGATAGCGGCGCACCAGATCGAAAGTCCTGCGCAGTGCGCTGAGCATGCCCAGCGCAAGGATATCGACCTTGAGCAGCCCGACCATGTCCAGATCGTCCTTGTCCCACTGGATGATGGTGCGATCAGCCATGGCGGCGTTTTCTACCGGGACCAACGTGTCCAGCGGCTGTTCGGAGATGACGAAGCCCCCCGGATGCTGTGACAGGTGCCGAGGAAAGCCGATCAGTTCGCCAGTCAAGGTCAAGACCCTATGCAGTATCGGGCTGTCCGGCTCAAAACCGCACTCACGCAGGCGCTCTTGCGGTGGCAGTTTATCGCTCCAGCGGCCAAAACAATCGGCCAACGCGTTGATCTGATCCGTTGGCAAACCCAGTACTTTGGCCACATCCCGTACCGCGCCTGCACCGTGATAGGTGCTGGCCACCGCAGTAATCGCTGCCCTGCCCCGGCCATAACGCTGAAACACGTACTGCAACACCTCTTCCCTGCGTTCATGCTCGAAATCCACGTCGATATCCGGCGGTTCGTTGCGCTCCCTGGAAATAAAACGCTCGAACAACATGTTCATGCGTGCCGGATCGAGCTCAGTAATACCCAAGGCATAACACACCGCCGAGTTGGCCGCCGAACCGCGACCCTGGCAAAGAATATGGCGGCTACGGGCAAATTGGACGATGTCATGAACCGTCAGGAAATAGCTTTCGTAACCCAGTTCGGCAATCAACCCCAGTTCGCGTTCGATCAGCTCTCGTGCCTTGTCGGGGGCACCTTTGGGCCAGCGTCGGCCCAGGCCCTGTTCGGTCATGTGGCGTAACCAGGACGTAGCGGTTTGCCCCTTGGGCACCAGTTCGTGAGGGTACTCGTAGCGCAACTGGCCCAGATCGAAAGTACATCGCTGGGCTATGTGCACGGATTCCGCCAACAGCGCTGGCGGGTAAAGCTCAGTCAGCGTCGCTACAGGCCGAAGATGGCGCTCACCGTTGGCGAACAATCGATGCCCTGCCTCCGCCACCGTGGTGTGATGACGGATCGCAGTCATGGTGTCTTGCAACGCGCGACGGCCACGGGCATGCATGTGCACATCGCCGCAGGCCACGGTCGGGATGCTCAATGAGTGGGCCAATGCCTGAAGACTTATCAGCCGTTGGCTATCATCGGGACCACGATGCAGCTCGACGGCAAGCCACAGACGCTCCGGGAACAGGCCGCGTAACCATAACCCCTGCTCATGATGGGTAACGGACTCGCTTGATGGCTCTGGCAGCCACAGCGCCAGCAACCCGGCCAGCGGCTCGCAAAAATCCTCACGCAGCAGGCGGTATTCGCCTTTCTTCGCTCGGCGTCGGCCCAGAGTTATCAGTCGACACAACGCCTGATAACCGCAGAGATTTTCTGCCAGCAGTACGATATTCGGGCCGTCTTCAATCCTCATTTCACTGCCGACGATCATGGGCAATCCCACCTCGCGGGACGCCTGCCAAGCACGTACGATACCGGCCAGGGTGCACTCGTCAGTGATCGCCAGCGCGTGATAACCCTGGCGTTTGGCGCGCTCGAACAGCTCCCGCGCGCTGGATGCCCCGCGTTGGAAGCTGAAGTTGGACAGGCAATGCAATTCTGCATAGCCAGCATCGTTGGCAGACGCGCAAGGGGTCATGCAAACCACCCCTGTAGCAGTAGACTGTCGCCCTCTCCAACCGTTTGATAAGCCCAGGCCCGCTGACCTGAGTGGGTTTCGATCAAGTAATAGTCACGTCGCACGTCGCCGCCGTCCCACCAGCCTGATTCAATGCGTTCAGGCCCGGCGAGGATGCGCATGCCTGATTCGTGCATAGGGACAGGCTCGCGCAACAACCAGCCGGGGCGCGGAGACAGAGACAACGGGCTACCAGACGTTTGTCCATTGCCCGTTTGCCAGGCGCATTCGGGACGGTGGTCCGCATGGGCGTATACGCCATTGACCGCCTCATCGCCAAGACGGGCACGCAGGCGTTCACGCAGTTGCTCCCAAGGCAGCGCCTGGTGCGGACGCTCCTCGAACAATTCGCGGTGGGTCGGGACGAACCGGGGCAGATCGCGGGCTAACAAGCGCACCGCTCGCACTGGAGAAGGAACCTGAATCTGCTCCAGCCGTCCACGCGCCAACTCAAACAACATGGCAGCATCGCGCTCGGCGCTGAGCAGTCCGACCGGCAGCAGCGTGTCCTTGCCTTCCATGTGTTCCAGATGAATAGTAAAGCGCTGGACACCACTGTCGCGCCCGGCCAGAAATGCTGCCAGGTCCGAGATCAAGCGCTTGAGTGGGAACAGCAATGCCTGATGAGATTCGACGTCGAAATTCAGCTCAATGCGCAGATCGAAATAATCAGGCGGCAGATAACAATCCAGCGCCAAGGCACGCTCGCCGAGCAGAGAGTCCAGATGCTGCAACACTTGTGCAGGGAACCGCCGGGCCAAGGTGTTGCGCGGCAACGCCAACACGGAGTGCAGGGTATGCAGGCCCATGCGCGAAAAAGCAGTGGCCACCTCGCGGCTCAGCCCCACACGATCAATGGGCATCTGTTGCAGTGCCTCGCGTAAAGTTTCGCGGCACGTCACCGCGAGACCGTCGTGCACGTTCGCCAACACTCGCGCCGCCGCAGGATTAGGCGCGACCACGATCCGATGACTAAATCCCAAGGCGGTCAATTCTTCGCGCAGGCGGGCTTCAAATACGGGCCAAGGCCCGAACAGGCTGAGGCTGGATCCGACTTCCATCATCAGTACCCGGGGGTATTTCAAGCTGACCTGGGAGCTGAATCGATAAGCCCAGGCCGCCAATAAACGATGCCAGCGTTCGACCTCGGCCGGATCGTATTCGACCGTTGCAAACTGGCGTACCAGGGCTTGTGCTGCCGTGAGCGATTGACCGGGACGCAGACCGAGGGCGCGTGCAGCCGGGTTGACCGTCTGCACTACACGGCGGTGTGCGGTGCCCGTCAGCAACGCCAAGGGTTCATCGGGATCAGGACGACGACGCATGACGCCATCAAGCGCCAATTGCGGCAGCACTACACAGGCCCAGAGCATACGAACCTCAAGACCCGAAGGGAAACGGGATCGGTGCCGGCGGTACCAGACCACCCCGGCATTTGAGCACGCGTAATTGCCGGGGACGCACATCAATGGCGATACGCAGCGCAGCTGGCGAAGGATTGATCGCCGCTAGCGCGGGGCGGCAGGCGAAAGCCAGGGTCTGGCCGGTTTCGGCAGCGACTTGCAGGCGACGCAACGCCCGGTCATCCACGTGCTTCGGCCAGCACAATACCGCGCCACAATTGCCAGAGCGCAAACATTGCTCGGTCGCCCACAAGGCATCCCGAGCGCTCGCATCGACCGTCACCAGCCAACTCAGATCGATGCCTGCGGCCTGCCAGGCTTGCGGGTAGGGAACATAAGGCGGCGCGACCAACACGATGCGTTCGCCGCTGTCAGCCAGTCGGACCAAGGCCGGCCAGAGCAACTGCAACTCGCCACTGCCGTCGGCAGCCACCAGAATTTCACTCAATGCCGCCGCTGGCCAACCGCCCGTAGGCAATGCTGCATCCAGCGCCGCGTGCCCGGTAGGGTGCGCGCTGACGGGCTGCGCCGCTGGTCGGCCTTTCCAGACCCGGCGCTCATCAAGCAGCGCGTCCAGGCTGACGACCGCGCCCATCATCCGCGCCTGACCAAACCACAGAAGACACCTTCGATGGCAAAGTCCTGATCAGGATGAACGATGATCGGCGCATAAGCCGGATTTCGCGGCAGCAGACGGAATTCGCCCGGCCGGGTTTCCAGACGCTTGATGGTGACCTCGCCGTCGAGACGCGCGACGACGATTTGCCCGTCCTGGGCCTCGGCACTGCGGTGCACGCCGACCAGATCGCCGTCGAGAATACCGTCTTCGATCATTGAATCGCCCTGCACACGCAGCAGGTAATCCGGCACCCGGGAGAACGTTGCGCGATCCAGCAGCAAAGTGTCATGCGTACCGACATCAGGACCAATCGGCGCACCGGCGGCGACACGCCCCAGCACGGGAATTTCTAGCAGTTCGGGTTTTCGTACGGCGTCCATCAGACGAATACCGCGAGCCTGATTAGGCGTGACCTCAATCAGCCCGGCCTCGGTCAAGGCCAAAATGTGTTTGCGCGCCACACTGCGCGAAGCAAAACCAAAGGCCTCGGCGATTTCAGCCAGGCTCGGCGGTTGGCCTTGCTGCGCGATACGGTCGCGGATGAAGGTCAGGATGGCAGCACGTCGGGGGCTTAATAGGCTCATGGAGTACATTTGTACTCCTTTCAGGCTTTTCTGACCAGCGCCTCTTGTCGGGCCTGGCTATCGCCGATGCGGTATTAGCTCAAGACGGGCACGTTGACGAGCCGCCATCCAGGCCCTGCCTGGATTTTTTGTAATGGAGGGTGGCCCTGCCGTCATGCCAGAGCACGGTCAGCACGTAGATAGAATCGAAGTCTTCCTTGTCCCAGTCATCCGCAATGGTCTGCTTTTGCCCGGTTGCCTCCTCGGCGACCTGATTGATCAGTTCTGGCAGATAGCCATTGGACCAGGCGGTGTAGACCGTTGCGCCGTGGTACTTGTCGCGCAACAACTCATCTGCCAGCTCATGAATATCATTAGCGCCAAAGTCGATATTGATCGGCAGCCCCAACTTGATTGCAGTAGGACCGACAGTCAGCAGCGGACGCAGGTAACCGTAGGACTCATCGTTATCACCTTCCTCGACATGACGGCTGGGGTCTGCAGCGAAGATGAAGTTGGCGTTGCCGAACTCCCGGGGCAACAACGTGGACAGGGCAATGGCCCGGTTCAACCCTTGGCAATTGAGTTGCCCGAGACCCATGGCAGGCTTTTCAGCGTGACGAAGGAATACCAGGGTTTGCATTCTGTCTTCTGCTTGCGCTTGCGCTTGCGCACCCATGGAAACCCAGAAAACAGCAGAAATGATCAATAACGCGGGCAATAAAAAAAGTACGAAGGGCCGGACGTATTTGAAGGCAGCGATACGGTTGTAGTTATTCATTATTCTCAATCAGAGCCTGATGGCCGTAGGTTTCGTGTCGGCATGACGGTGCCAATCTGATTCGGTTTCAGTGTGAAGGCTGCGCAGTTGACCTTGATTTATTCATTTAATCGATCACGAGTGTGTAAGAGGATTTGTCTGACAAGAAAATCAGACATTACTTTCACCATAAACAGAAAATTGCACACAGCGCGATGGCAAATACCGCAAGGCGTACACCCGACGCACGCCTGGAGCGGCAGTGCGCAACGCTGCGGCATGGTGTTTCTAGAGCGACACTGATTCAGCAGAGTGTTGCGTGACAGGCAGACCCAATCACCGATAGACGCTCTTATCGCAGCATTACTGGAGGCCCCAACCGGCGGCGCAGCGGCGAAGATGGGGCGAAATCTCGTACATGAGATGAGCTTTAACCATGTTGCTCGACGAACCGTTCAGCGCGGTGGATGCCTTCACCCGCATGAAGCTGCAAGACCTGCTGCTGCAGTTGGCAGAACATCATGCGATTGCCTTGCTCCTGGTCACTCACGATGTCGACGAGGCGCTTTATCTGAGTGATCGCGTGATGGTGATGGACAATCGGCCGAGCAGCATTCGTCTGGAGCTATGCGTCGATCTTGAGCGTCCTCGAGATCGACGCGACCCGGCCTTGGCGTTGCTGAAAGCCCAGGCATTGACCGAGCTGCATTTGGCTCACGTTATCTAGCTGATTAGCGTTCGCTACGACCTTCACCGACACAAATCCCCACCGCTCATGCCATCAAAGGTTGACGGATGCAACGCTTTGGTGTTTTCTGAAACCGTTTTCAGAGCCTTTGCCTCAGCACCTGCTGATAACCCCTATAACTATAATCAGGGTCCAGGTCGTGAATAGTTTTCCTACTCCTATGCGGTCCCGCGTAACGATGAATGACGTGGCCACACTGGCTGGCGTGTCCAAAGCCAGCGTGTCGCGCTTTATTGGCGAGGATCGACAACTGCTTTCCGACGCCATCGCACTGCGTATCGAACACGCCATCGACACCCTCGGTTATCGCCCCAATCAAATGGCGCGCGGGCTCAAGCGTGGTCGCACCCGACTGATCGGCATGCTGGTCGCCGATATTCGCAATCCCTATTCCGTGGCCGTCATGCATGGCGTCGAAACCGCTTGCCGCCTACACGGTTATAGCCTGGTGGTGTGCAATACCGATCGCAACGACGAGCAAGAACGTGTGCATCTGGCTGCGTTGCGCTCCTACAACATCGAAGGCCTGATCGTGAATACGCTAGGTCATCACCTTGATGAGCTGCGCCAATTGCATCAGGAACTGCCCATGGTGCTGGTCGATCGCAAGGTCGAGCAACTGCACAGCGATCTGGTCGGGCTGAACAATGCCGACGCGGTGCTGCAAGCCATCAATCACCTCGATGAGCGCGGTTATCGCGACATTGTGTTGGTCAGTGAGCAACAGGACGGCACCAGCTCTCGTCTCGAACGTGTGACCGCGTTCAATAGCCTGATCGCCGAGCGTACGCATCTGCGAGGACAGGTTCTGGAAACCAGCGATCAACTGGGTCTACAGTTACAGGCCTTCCTCGCCGCGCCCGGCCCGGGGCCCAAAGCGCTGTTCACCGGTAACGGTGTCGCGACCTTGACCTGCACGCGCCTGCTCCGAGAGTTGGGTTGCCCGCTGTTCGATGACATCGGCCTGATCGCCCTCGATGAGCTGGACTGGTACCCCTTGGTGGGCAGCGGTATTACCTCACTCGCCCAGCCAACCCATGAAATCGGCGTCACCGCGTTCGAGTGTTTGCTCAACCGCTTGCGTGGCGAGCAGGAGCCGGTACGGTCGTTCGATTTCACCGCGCAGCTGATCGTGCGTGGCTCGACCCGGCCCAGGCCCTGACTCTGCAACTTCCCCCTTGATGGCGAGTACAGCGGCCTTGATGGCCGCTTTTTTTGAATCAAAATGAAACCGGTTTCAGAGGACGATAACAATGAACCTTTACCCTGTCTCCATCAGCCTTTCCAGCTACGGTGCCGACGTGGTCCGTGAACGTGGTCAGGCCAGTTTTATTCCGTTGCTGGCCCGTGCTGGCGCCTCGCGCATTGAATTGCGTGAAGAATTGTTTACCGTAGAAAACCACGAGGCATTGTCGCTGGCCATCGAAGCACAGGGGCTTGAGTGCCTGTACTCGTCACCACTGGAGCTGTGGAATGAAGGCCAGACTCAACCGAACGCCAACCTTGAGGCTACGCTGCTGCGGGCCACGGCCTGCGGTGCGACGTGGCTTAAAGTGTCCCTTGGGCATTTCAACCAAAACTGTGACATGAACGCCTTGGCCAGTTGCCTGACGCGGCATGCGGTGCGCGTGTTGGTCGAGAATGACCAGACCGTTCAGGGTGGCCGGATTGAGCCGCTGAGTCGCTTCTTCGCCCGCGTCCAGGCGTTGGATCTTCCGGTGGGCATGACCTTCGATATCGGCAATTGGCAATGGCAGGACCAATCGGCGATCAGCGCAGCCAAGCAACTGGGTCGTTATGTCGAATACGTGCATTGCAAGGCAGTTGCGCGCAATGCCCTGGGCAAGCTGATCGCAACACCTCCCGAACCGAGTGACCTTCATCAGTGGGAACAGCTATTGCGCCAGATCGTGCCTGGGGTGCCGCGCGCCATTGAATACCCACTGCAAGCCGAGGATCTACTCGCGCTCAGCCAACAACACATCAGCACCCTCGCCCGCCTCGGCCAACCACAGGAGGCATTCAGCCATGCGTGAGATCGACATCCTCTCGTTCGGTGAAACCATGGCCATGTTTGTCGCCGAGCAATCTGGCGAACTGGCACAGGTCAGTCACTTCGAAAAACGCATTGCCGGCGCCGACAGTAACGTCGCTATTGGCTTGGCCCGGCTGGGCTTCAACGTCGCGTGGCTGAGTCGGGTCGGCGATGACTCGCTCGGGCGTTTCGTGATCGACAGCCTGCAACGCGAAGGCGTGGACTGCCGTCATGTAGCCGTCGATCCTGCGTATCCCACCGGTTTTCAGCTCAAGTCCCGCGAGCTCGACGGCCGTGACCCCTGTGTCGAGTATTTCCGCCGTGGTTCGGCGGCCAGTCACCTGTCGGTTGCTGACGTCAGCCCGATACTGCTGAGCGCTCGTCATCTGCACGCCACAGGTATTCCGGCGGCGTTGTCGCTCAGTGCCCGAGAGCTGTCCTGGCATCTGATGACGGCCATGCGCGAGGCTGGGCGCAGCGTATCGTTCGATCCCAACTTGCGCCCGTCGCTATGGCCAAACCAGGCGCAGATGATCAGCGAAATCAACCGACTTGCCGTTCTTGCGCACTGGGTCATGCCGGGGCTGACGGAAGGCGCACTGCTCACCGGCTACGAGGACCCGGAAGACATGGCGGCGTTCTATCTGGATCAAGGTGTTGAAGCGGTGGTGATCAAGCTCGGTGCCAAGGGCGCTTATTACCGCACACAGATGGATCAAGGATTTGTCGCGGGCGTGCCGGTAATCAACGTAGTCGACACCGTCGGCGCCGGAGATGGTTTTGCCGTCGGCGTGATCAGCGCCCTCCTGGAAAATCAGGGCTTTACCCAAGCAGTGGCGCGCGGCAACTGGATCGGCAGCCGCGCCGTACAAAACCGGGGGGACATGGAGGGCTTGCCATTGCGGGCGCAGCTGCTTGCAGCCGAGCCTGCCGATGAGCCACGACGACGACCCGCCTGACCCCTCATTCGAATCACACATTCGTTACCTGCTGCGACAAAAACAACAAGATCAGGAGCATCGATATGGAAAAGGCACTCGACATGACAAAGCGACTCATCAACCGTCGCTGGTTGTACATCATGCCCATCGTTTTCATCACCTACAGCCTGGCCTACCTGGACCGCGCCAATTACGGGTTCGCTGCCGCAGCGGGGATGGCGGAGGACTTGCACATCACGCCGGGCCTCTCCTCACTGCTGGGCGCGCTGTTTTTCCTCGGTTACTTCTTCTTTCAGGTGCCGGGCGCGATCTATGCGCAAAAGAACAGTGTCAAAAAACTGATTTTCGTCAGCCTGATCCTGTGGGGTGGGTTGGCGACGCTGACCGGAATAGTTTCCAACGCCTACATGCTGATTGGCATCCGCTTCATGCTGGGCGTGGTCGAAGCGGCGGTCATGCCGGCGATGCTGGTCTATCTGTGTCATTGGTTTACCCGTGCCGAACGTTCCCGGGCCAATACCGTCCTGATCCTCGGCAACCCGGTGACCATGCTCTGGATGTCGGTGGTGTCGGGCTATCTGGTGTCGCACTTCAGCTGGCGCTGGATGTTCATCATCGAAGGCCTGCCCGCGATCATCTGGGCGTTTATCTGGTGGAGGCTGGCCGATGAAAAACCGGCACAGGCCGCCTGGATGAGCGAAGAAGACAAAATCGATCTGCAAAGGACACTGGATGCCGAGCAGGTCGGGATCAAACCGGTGAAGAACTACGCCGAAGCCTTCCGTTCACCCAAGGTGATCATCCTGGCGCTGCAATTCTTCTGCTGGAGCATCGGTGTCTACGGTTTTGTCCTGTGGCTGCCATCGATCCTTAAACAGGGTGCCCATCTGGACATGGTCGAAGCCGGCTGGCTGTCTGCGCTGCCCTATCTGGCCGCCGTGATCGCCATGCTGGCAGTGTCCTGGGGGTCTGACCGAGTCCAGCGCCGCAAGCGTTTTGTCTGGCCGCCCCTGCTGATCGCCGCCCTGGCGTTCTACGGCTCCTATGCGCTGGGCAGCGAGCATTTCTGGTGGTCCTACTCCCTGCTGGTGCTGGCCGGCGCCTGCATGTATGCGCCTTATGGGCCGTTTTTCGCGATCGTTCCGGAAATCCTGCCATCCAACGTAGCCGGTGGCGCCATGGCGTTGATCAATAGCATGGGGGCGCTGGGTTCTTTTGCCGGGTCGTACCTGGTTGGCTACCTCAATAGCGCTACGGGCAATCCCGGCGCGTCTTATCTGCTGATGAGCGGTGCACTGTTGGTGTCGGTGGTGCTGACGCTCCTTCTCAACCCACGCACCGACTCAACGCCAGCGCACACTCAACGCCCCCAGCGCAGAGTCGCGGTGCACCATTGATCACCCGGGATGAATACGATGAAAAAACAAGTCGTTCTGTATAAAAAGCTATCGCCAACGTTGATGAGCCGCCTGCAACAGCATGCGGATGTCACGTTGATCGACGAACCAACCCGCGATGGCCTGGCCCGACTGCGTGCTGCCCTGCCCCACGCCCATGGTTTGCTCGGCGCCAGTCTCAAACTGGATGCGCCTTTGCTGGATCTGGCGCCGCACCTTGAGGCGGTGTCAAGCGTCTCGGTTGGCGTCGACAACTATGATCTGGACTACCTTGACCGGCGCGGCATTCTCTTGAGCAACACCCCCGACGTACTGACCGAAACCACGGCCGACACCGGTTTTGCGTTGATCCTTGCTACGGCGAGACGTGTGGTCGAGCTGGCCAATCTGGTTCGCGCCGGGCAGTGGAAGAGCAACATCGGCTCGCCGTATTTCGGCAACGATGTGCATGGTAAAACCCTGGGTATCATCGGCATGGGCCGGATTGGTGAAGCATTGGCACAACGCGGGCATTTTGGTTTCGGCATGCCCGTGCTGTATCACAGTCACTCACCCAAGCCCGCCGTGGAAGCGCGCTTCAATGCGGGTTACCGAAATCTGGAGGCGCTGCTGCAGGAAGCTGACTTCATCTGCCTGACGTTACCGTTGACGGCTGAAACCCAGGGTTTGATCGGTGCCAGGCAATTCGCACTGATGCGTCCGCAGAGCATCTTCATCAACATCTCGCGAGGCAAGGTGGTCGATGAGTCGGCCCTGATTGCCGCCTTGCAACAGGGCCAGATTCGAGCAGCGGGTCTTGACGTGTTTGAGCGCGAGCCGCTGCCCCATGACTCGCCATTGCTGCAAATGAACAACGTGGTCGCCACGCCCCACATAGGCTCGGCGACCCACGAAACCCGTGAAGCCATGGCGCAATGCGCGGTAGACAATCTACTCAGTGCCTTGGCGGGAGAGCGACCGCTGAATCTGGTTAATCCAAGTGCGTGGGAAATGCGGGTGTCAGGTTGACCGCGTTGGCCCCTTAACACACAAGCTGTGTGACGGGGCCTGACACACCACCTGGCTCTTAAATCACAAACCGCGCCACCATGCCGTTAAGGTCTATGGCCAGGCGTGACAGTTCATGGCTGGCAACGCTGGTCTGATTGGCGCCGGCAGCGGATTGGGTCGCCAGATCGCGAATATTGACCAGATTACGATCCACTTCGCGGGACACCTGGGCCTGCTCTTCAGAGGCACTGGCAATGACCAGGTTGCGCTCGTTGATTTGCGAAATGGCTGCGGTGATCTGCTCCAGCGCCACACCGGCTGAGCGGGCGAGTTCCAAGGTGGTTTGCGTGCGGTTGGTGCTCAGTTGCATCGACTGCACGGCTTCACCTGTACCGTTTTGAATGCCCGCGACCATTTGTTCGATCTCCCGGGTCGACTGCGCGGTGCGATGAGCCAGCGCGCGTACTTCATCGGCAACCACAGCAAAGCCCCTGCCCGCCTCGCCGGCACGTGCGGCCTCGATGGCCGCGTTCAAAGCCAGCAAGTTGGTCTGTTCGGCGATGGAGCGAATAACATCCAATACCTTACCGATATCACGTCCCTGCTCCGCCAGGCCTTCTACCAGATCCGATGTGGTCTGCACATCTTGAGTCATGGCCTGAATCGCTGAAACGGTCTCGACCACCCGATCACGCCCTTCGCGCGCGGCTTGGGTGGACTGTTGCGACGCTTGGGACGTGGACACCGCGTTACGCGCGACCTCTTCTACAGCAGCGGTCATTTCATTAACCGCAGTAGCCGCTTGTTCGATCTCATTATTCTGTTGTTGCACGCCACGAGACGCTTCCTCGGTGACCGCGCTCAGCTCTTCGGCAGCAGACGCGAGCTGTGTAGCCGACCCGGAAATCTGTTCGATTGTCTTGCGCAGGTTCTGCTGCATGCCCACCAGTGCTTCGAGCAGGCGCGCCGGTTCGTCTTTGCCGTCGACTTCAATGTGTTTAGTCAGATTGCCACCCGCAATATCTTCTGCGGCACGGACGGCTCTCGTCAGAGGGTTGACAATGCTGCGTGTCAACAACAAGGCCAGCAACACAGTAAGTAAAGCGGCAAATACCGCAACACCCAGGATGGCGACTTTCGCCCCATCGTATTGTTGAGCGGCAATGCTGGATGATTCCTTTGCGCCATTTTTATTGATGTCAACCAACTTTCTGATTTGTTCACCCATCAAGTCAGAGGCGTCTTTCATTCGGGAGTTGATCACGTTACGCATGTCGTCGACCTTGTTTTGTCGCGACAGATCCAGCGCTTCGCCTTGCGCGTTCAAGTATTTATCAAGGGTGGCATCAAACTCTTTATATACCGCACGCTCTTCAGCTTCGGCGGGCAACGCAGCGTAGCTGGCCTTGGCTAACTGTAACTTGCTGACCAGGTCACGAATTCGGACTTCGGTTTCCTGCAACAATGCAGGTTCGCGATTGACCAGTATCCGGAAAGACGTGATACGCAGGCGCAGAACGCATTCAGCCGTCTCCCCCAGAAACCCTATGCTGGGGAGCATGTTGGTTTCCATATCGACCGTGGCCTGCCGAATCACGCTCATGCGATTCAGCGCGAAAAAGCCCAGTGCAATCACCAATAAGGCAATAAACGCGAAGCCAAGAAAAGCGCGCGGCGCGATATTCATGTTTCGTAGCGACATGGAGTGCCTCTCTTAAAAGTATGACTAAAAGCATCCATGCGATCGGGTATTTTGAATAGAAGTGTACAGGTTCGTTCAAAACTGAAGTGTGACCCACTGCCAGGTCAGCGCACTCAACATGTATATCGGCCAGACTTTAGTTTTTATTCGCCCTGAAGAAAAATATATTTTAGGGATGACAATATGCGTACATATTGGATCCAACAAGTAACACTTAGCTTGCTATTTAAAGTGCATAAATTTGAGCGCTCCGCACTTAATAAAGTATCCGTTTAATAGGCCCTTGAAGGAAGTGAGGTAGACAAGTCTCTCACGCGTCCACACCGTAACTTGCCAGCTATTCACTAGAGTCTGCGGCAAAAAAAATATAGCCGAATGCCACCCTATGGGTGCTTTCCAAAATACGGCTATCCGGTGGGCAAACCACACAACAAGAGACGTGACCTGCATCAAGAAAACGTAAACGTTTTGTCAGGTAAGTAGAAAATCGTTCCTGCTGATCGCTACGGGTGCTACTTTATTTCTCGAAGGGTCAATGCAACTGACCCGTCCCCTGCGCATTGGAGCCAATGGAAGTGCTCGATTGAATAAGGTGGGCCGCATGAATCAAGTCACGTTTCCCAATGCATGCCAGCTGATGCGCTGGCATTTTCATCCGGTCGGTTTCGAGGCTACTATGGACGCGCCCAGCAGCATGATCGCCCGTCTGTTTGATCGCGCCAGTGGCGAAACGGTCATCGCTATCGCCGGTATCCCTTGCTCGACAGTGATGAATGCGACAGACGTCGAGCGAATCATTGAGGCCATCGAGGCTGAGCTGGAGTCGTTCATTCCACCGCAAGTGTCGGGTTTTTTGTAACACCCTGCCCGCGTCTATCGTCGAAAAACGGCTTGTCTCCTGCGATCCTGTCGGAAGCTTTGGGGACAGCCGCGTTTTCGCTGCCACTGCTGTCGATGTACCAGTAGCAATGACGCACCGCCCGGGTAATGGCAACATACGCCAGGCGCAGGACTTCGTCTTTTTGTGCGGTGTCGAACGGGTCCGCATCACCGTCCTTGCCTAATCCAGCCATTCGATAGACCTGGTTTTTGTAGGGCGACAGGGTCAAATGTTGGCAATCCCCGAGCAGAAACACCGCGTCGGCCTGCAAGCCCTTTGAGCTGTGATAGGTCAGTTGCTTGAAGCGTCTCGATTCGGGTGGCAATCCAGAGTCTTCATTAACCAGTGCCTGTAATTGCTCGGAAAACCGGGCTTTTTCACTGCTCTTGCGGTACAGCAACAGGATCGAATCGCCATCGTTGTAGTGCTGAATCAAACGCTCGGTCAGTTCATCGTCGTCGCGATCCTGCACGGTCACCGGCAGCAGCTCTTGAACACCGCCGGCCGCTTTGGCCTTCTTGCCGGCAATCGACGGTGCGGCGCGGACGATATGCTCGGCCGCGTCAATAATGTGCTGGTGGCTGCGGAAGTTGTCGCTGAGCATCACCTTGGTGGTGGCAGGCGATGAGAACTCTTTGGCGAACTCCATGAAGTATTTTGGTGAACTGCCGCGCCACCCATAGATGGACTGCCAATCATCACCGACACACATCAAGGAAGAGCGCTGCGCAGCACGCCCAATGTGCATTGAGGGGCCGCGGCTGCGAATCTCCCGCAGGCTGGCGCGAATCCAGGAAACAATTTGCGGAGAAACGTCCTGAAATTCATCGATCATCAGGTGCGACAGTGGCCTTAGCAGCTCATCATTGATCCGTTTCAAGTTCTCGGGCGAAGTCTCCCCAAACAGCGCAAACATTCTGTTGTAAGTCATCACCGGCGGGGTCTGGGTGAGTAGATGCGCTTCGAACGCTTTCCAGAACAAACTCAGGGCTTCGAAGAAAAACCGATCAGGGTCATTTTCGGCGAAGCTCATCTGAGCGACAGCGGCAGGAACGTCCAGCCCCAGGTTCTCGATGAAGCTGGCAGCCGTGACAAAGGCATCCAGCACAGGCGCGGCGCTCAGCTCGCCCTTCACCTTGTAATCGAAGCCCGGCCCCGCGACGGCTGATCCTGCCAGCGACTGTAAAACTCGTTTGGCGGCATCATAGTTTTCTAGCCAAATCACAGGCTTGCGGCAGAAAGCTTGAAACAGGGTGCGCTTTATTACCCACTCGGCCCAGATCGGCAACTTGGCTGTTGATCGTTTCATCTGCTGGTTTTCAGAGGGATCGAAACCCAGCACCACCCAAGCATCCAACTCGGCAATGTAGCCATGAAAATGAAATGAAAACCCATTGATTTCAACGGTTTGCCGCATAGGCTCAATGCCTTTTATCGGCCACGCCTTGGCACGAAACCACAGGTCCTCAATAGTGTCGCACAGCTCCTCATCACGCTTGGCCGACAACTCGGTCACCGTGATACGTTTCTGTACGTCCGGATGATCGCGGTCCAGCTCCTTGAGCTGCAACGCATGGCGATACAAGGGGGCCATGACCTCGCGAAACCGCTCGCTGCTTGCGTACAGATCCCGATAGCAGAGATTCAGTTGCTGACGTTGCGCGTCGTTTATCCGCAAATCGAACGGGTTACTGTCGGCACCCTCTTCCCCGCAGAGTGCAGGCTGATTAGTCAGGTTCTCGAAGGCGCGTAACTGGCTGAAACCCGGCAGGCTGCGTACCCATGGCAGTATCCGCGAATGAAAGGTGCGCACCAGGTCGCGACCTTCTTTGAGGCTCAAGCTACGCCCCCACAGCGCCATAATCTGGATGAGCTTATTGATGAAGTCCTTACGCGACTCGCGCGTGAACGTCACCACGGTCATGGAACCGAGTTCAAAACCGAGGTAATGGCTCAACAGGAGAATACGCAGCACCAGCGATGTGGACTTACCGGCACCGGCACCGGCAATGACATAGGTAGACGGTGTGTCGCTGAAAATCATCTTCCATTGTGCGGCACTGGGCTGGGCATGACTGGGCAGCTTTAGCGCGACATCGGCTTTGATGCGTTTTTTAAGGTCTGCAGTGAGCGCCAGGCGCCAGTCATCGAACAGGTGATCGTCGATACGCGGGCCACGGTGTTCGGCGGGGCGGGTGTCGCGGATCAGCAACACGTGCTGGCTGTCCTCTACCGCGTCGAGCCGACCTTCTGCGTAACCTTCGTTCATGCCTTCAGCGTGGCCGTTGAGGTAGCCATCGGCATGCCCTTGCAACCAGGACGGCACATGCTGCGAGCGCAAGCCCGTCAGGCTATGGCCGACGAGTCGTGCCAGCAGGCGTTTGAAAAAGGGCAATTGTTCAGGCGGGGACAGATCGGCAGGCAATTGATGCGGCACGCAGGCTCCAGATGTCAGCTTGTGAGCGAAGAAGGGTCTATGGTGGCTGGAATTGTCGACCAGTTCTAGCGAAATGCTTTGCCATCAGCGCGTTAGCCGATCAACTGCAGGTGCAGTCGATCGAGAGACCAATAATACGCAGACCCGACAAATCGAATAAGTAGATTGTTTTGGCGCGATTTTTCCGCTTATTTTCGATGAATAATTGATAGATGATGCTCGCCATCACCCATTGATTTATCGTTCAGCAGTACTGGTGCGAACAGCCCGGCTCTGCTTTGGAGGCCACAATCATGCTCGAATTAAGACCCTTTAACACGTTGGGCGGCGCAAACCATGGCTGGCTGAACGCACATCATCACTTCTCTTTCGCGGAGTATTACGACCCTAAGCGCATGAATTGGGGCCAGCTGCGGGTATGGAACGATGATGTCATCGCCCCGCAGACCGGCTTCCCGAAACACCCGCACCGCGACATGGAAATCATCACATACGTCCGTGAAGGTGCGATCACCCACGAAGACAATCTGGGCAACAAGGGCCGCACGGAGGCGGGTGATGTTCAGGTCATGAGCGCCGGAACCGGTATAGCCCACAGCGAATACAACATGGAATCGACTGCGACCAAGATCTTCCAGATATGGATTGTGCCTGATGAGACCGGCTCAGCGCCTTCATGGGGTGCCAAACCATTCCCTAAAGGTCAGCGTGAAGGTTTCGTCACGCTGGCCAGCGGAAAGGACGGCGATGACCAAAACCTGCGCATTCGTGCTAACGCACGTTTGGTAGCCGCCAACTTGAAGGCCGGTGAAACCGTTGAGTACCGCCTGGACGCGGGTCGCCGAGCCTATCTGGTTCCGGCTACAGGGATCATCGAGGTCAACGGTTTGCGTGCAGCAGCACGTGATGGCGTTGCGGTAGAGGATGAGCACTTGCTGCGCGTTACGGCCATTGAGGACAGTGAAATTATTCTGGTGGATGTGGCCTGATTCCGCTTCACTCAGCAGAGCCATGACCTGAGCGGGATCGAAGACAAAGCGCGATGTCAGCAGGCCGGCCGAAGCCGGCAGCATTCGCGACCGCTACATAGCAGTTATTGGCCCAGGCCATACTCTTGGACATCATCACCTGCTTTGGCCGGGTACATATAGCCCTGGCAGGGAGCTTTGTGCGGATGTTCCTCATGACGTTCACCAGTAAGTGAAAAGCCCCCACGTGTTGGCCACACGGCACGCGGCAGAAAAGATCGGAGTCTCCACCTTGAGAGGATTGGGATCCTGAATGATAACGAAGTGGCCGAAATATACGCGGCGTTGTAGGTGGCTCGAACCCAGAGCTTTGTCGGTCAGCCTAATTAGGACCGCTTCGCAAATTGTTTTCCCTCGCTCTCGCGCTACCTTAACGGTTGATACATCCAGAGGGGCTCACCACAATGGCGCAAGCCTGCTGTCCCCTGCCCATTCGCTAAATCGTACTTTGGAGCTGCGGTACACGCTCGGTGGAGATGCTCAGTTCGACATGATCCACCAGCACAGCCACTAGCGATGTAGCAAGCATGGCAAAATCTTTCGCCCCGCGACTTTTCGGCGCGTAATACCTGATGGGCCGACCAGCGGCAAAGGCTTCCGCCAGACGGATGTCGGTGCGTACGCCGGCGAGCACACGGTGCGGCCCAAACTGACGCGTCATATCGCCGGTCACTGCCCGGTGCTGACGGATGTGCTCGGCGGCCATGGTAGGCAAAAAACCCAGAAGTTTCAGTTTCCGGTTCGGCCCAGACATCAGCTTGAACAGCACGCGCACGAGTTGACGTACGCCTTCGAAGGACAAGGGATGCGGCACATAGGGCACAAGCACTCGGTCGGCCGCCATCAGGCCATTGATGAGTAGCGTGTCCAACGAGGGCGGGGTATCTATGATGATAATATCGAAGTTATCGCTCACGCCTTCCGTGGCGATAGCACCTCTAAGCCGGTCGTCATCGCGCGCGCCACTGCCATGATCGAAAAGAGTATCGGCCGGCGCAAGCCAGAGATTTTCGAGCGCAGTCGGCTGAATGGCTTGGCTTAGACTCGCCTTCGGGTCGGTGAAAATTCGATGCACGTTTGTATCGGATGGCTTGATCCCCAATCCGAACGCGCAATGACCCTGGGAATCCAGATCGATGAGCAGGACACGCCGCCCGAGCGCGGCGAACTCGGCGGCGAGATTGACCGCCACCGTGGTCTTGCCGGTACCGCCTTTACGGTTAGCAATAGCGAGAGTAACGGCCTTGCGCACGCGCATCAAAACAGCTCGATCGCTGGCAGGCCATGATCGCTGATAGCCTTGCCGCCAACCACGGAATGATGGGTGACGGCTTGGCTCGCCATCACGTAGTGATTGCGATGATTGGCCAGCCGATCCTTAAAGGTAATCTCGATCATGCCATCCCAGGTTGGGTCGATCAGCTTGCTCGTCAACCCCTGCAGGTGCTCGTTCATTTCGAGCAGTGCGCCTTGTACTTGCTCCAATCGCTGCCGCATCACGTCTTGGAATTGGATGTGGCCTAGCACCTGTGACAGCCTCTCTACCATCTCATGGTGTCCAGATTCAACACCGTGCATAACCCCCATAAGCAACTGACTACTGCTGCTGAATTGCTGCTGCATGGAGGCCAAGTCGTCGATTAGCTGACGTAAGTCACTGGTAGAACGCTGGTGTTCCGGCGACGCATCGGCCATTTCCGCTGCCACTTTTTCGGCCGCAGCGTTAATGTTGCTGGCAATCTCAGCGGCAACGGCGGCAGTCTCATCGGACATTTTTCGTACTTCTGTGGCTACCACGGCGAACCCCCTCCCTGACTCGCCAGCATGTGCCGCCTCGATTGCTGCGTTCAACGCCAAGAGATTGGTATTTTTGGCGATAGTAGCGATCACCCCCACCAAGGGCTTCAGCGCGACGATCTCGACCGACAGACTTTGACTACGCTCAAAATTATCCTGAAGCTCATTCACCCGACTTTGCAACTGCGCCTCAAGCACGGCGATGATCTCGGCCTGCCGCTCAGTCGCATTGCTCAAGGCTATGCCGTTGCTGATGGACTGGTTGATGCGCTCCATCTGCTGGCTGGACTGAGCATGCATTGCACTGACCTGCTCAATCACCGCCATAACCCCGTGCTCGACTTCTTCCTGCACGCCACTAATCTGTTGGCACATGTTGTCGATATAAGGCGTGGCGTCCTTGACATCGCTTTGCACCGCGTGCAGAACCTCATCATTTCTGTGCGGAACAATGATCTCGGCATTCTTGAGGCTGGGGCGAGCCAACGCCCTTCTTGCGACAAAGGTGATGAGTTGGGAAAGCATGATGACGAACAGCAGCACCAAGGCGATCAACGACCGGTAGGGACTGATTTCCGGCCCGGTAATAAAAGGCAAGATCAGCCAGAATAAGCCCGAACTCAGGAATGGGATCAGCAACATAGCGGCAGTTGCCTGTTGAAATAGCTTTTGTTCGCGTTGCGTTTTTCTGGATCGGTAAGCAGTTTAAGACGGAGCATTATGTTTTTCCTCTGCTGACAGGGGGTTGTGTGCCGACTTGCGCTTGGCAAACAGGCTTAGCTGCCCGGCAGCACTTGCTTGATAACTTTGACGAGGTCGGGACCCGAGACGGGTTTCACCAGCCAACCAGTGGCTCCCAATTTTTTGCCTTCATCACGTTTGGCGGCATTGCTTTCCGTGGTGAGCGTCAAAATCGGCGTAAAGCGAAACCCTGGAAGAGCCCTGACGTTCTTGATCAGCTCCATCCCGCCCATGTTGGGCATGTTGATGTCAGTGATGATGAGGTCGGGCTTAACTCCCCCCTTCAGCTTGTTGAGCGCCTGCACGCCATCGCCTGCGGTTTCCACCTTGAAGCCATTCATCTCAAGGGTGGCTTTAACACTCATCAGCATGGTGACCGAGTCGTCGACGAGAAATATGATTTTTGCCATGAGGGTTCTCCTTTTATTCTGATATCAAGACAGTTTCGAGCCACGCACGTAGATTCGCGTCGCTCGGCCAGACAGCGATGTGGCTTTTGGCCGCAATCAGTACTTGCAGGTTTGCGGGGTGCAGATGAGTGCAGGCGCCAAGATCCACCTTGGCGGCGGCAGCCTTTTTAAGCAGCCATTCGAGCAGACCTTCAGCCTCATCGACACTCGCTATATCACTGAAGAGTGCGTGATTTCTTTTGTATTCAATGGGCACTAAACGATCTCCTTTACATTGAGCACCATGAGCACTGAGCCGTCCCCCATGAGGGCCGACCCCGAATAGGCGGTTAGGCCTGAAAGCATGCCGCTCAAGGGTTTCTGAATAACGTCTACGGTTTCGTGAAAGTCATCCACTATCAGCCCCACCACCTCGCCACCCACTCTGGCCACCAGCACGGCCATTTCATCGTAGGCATTGGCTTGGGGTGCCGCGGGAAGGCCGAGTAAAACATTGAGGGCTTTCAGCGGAACGATGCTTCCTCGCAACACAACGGTCTTGCTGTGTTTGATGGTGCGGATGGCACTGCAGGGTATGCGCACGGTTTCCACTACATGGTCCATGGGCACGCCAAAAATCTGCCTGTCGGATTCGACGATGATGACCTGGGTCACTGCCATCGAAAGCGGCAGCGATATGCGAATGCGGGTCCCCCTACCCACTTCACTTTCCAGCTGGATGGTGCCGTTGACCTTCTCCACGGCGGTGCGCACCACGTCCATGCCCACCCCTCGCCCGGAGAGATCGGACACGACTTCAGCAGTGGAAAAGCCTGCGGCGAATACCAGGTTGACCGCATCCCGATCGTTGATGTGCTCTAGAGTGGCCTCGTCAATAACACCCTTTTCATAAGCCTTTCGCTTGATGACCGCTGGAGAGATGCCTTTGCCGTCGTCGATGATTTCGATCAGCACCTGATCGCCTTCCTGCAGGGCGCGAATCGTGAGCTTGCCCGAAGCAGGCTTACCCGCTGCTCGTCGCTCAGCCGGGGTTTCAAAACCGTGATCGAGACTGTTACGGACAATGTGGATGAGTGGGTCAGAAAGAGACTCGATGATGTTCTTGTCAGCTTCCGTGTCCTCGCCTTCGAGCACCAGCTGTACTTCTTTGCCGAGCTTGCGCGAAAGATCACGCACCAGACGTGGAAAGCGCTGAAACACGAAAGAGACCGGCATCATGCGCACCTGCATGATGGCATCCTGCATCTCCTCGGCGATGCGGTTGATTACCGCGTATTGCGCTTTGATCTCACGAGCAAGTTCACGAACGCCATATTGCTCTTCCGCCCGCTGGGCAAGGTAGGGCAATGCATTCTTGGACACGACCATTTCGCCGATCAGATTCATCAAGTGATCAATCTTGACCTGATCGACCTTGAGGCTCGTGGGACTGGCGATGGTGTCTTCGGTACGGCGACCGAATCGGGACCCTTCGTCCGCGGTTTCGGAACCGCTTGCGGTCGAAGAACCAACGGACGCTGCTGTGTAGACCACCAGCACATCATCAGGCAAACCTGCGGCTGACGGCTGCAAAACATCGCGCGTATCCAGCCATGCCAGCAACGAGGCACTACTGCCTGTGGCCAGGGCTTGCTGCATGGCGGTTTCTATCTCGCCTTGCCCAGTCAAATCGCCGATGACCTTACAGCAATTGACCAACACACCCGCAGCCGCCTTGAGCCGCCCTGGAAACCAGGCCGGATGATCCTCGAGCACCAAAATCTGACGCTGGGCGGCGAAGATAGCTTCAAGTGCAGTCGCATCATTTTCAGACTGCGGCTTTAGGGCAGACGTCGAATGTAGAGGAACGCTAGCGGGCGTATCCTTCGCCGCAGAGATAGCTACCACTGGCCATGCATTCGCAGTCCAATCAGGCGGTGTCAAGATACGTAGCGACTCGATGAGTCTGTGCAAGGCCTCGTGGTTTTTCGGCGCGTTGTTTAACAGCACCAGTAGCCAGCGCAAGGCCGACGAAAACCATAAATCCGGGTTACCCAGGTGCAGCATGATTTCTGCGGCTTGCTTGAGCGCGGGGAGATCGCCTACCTCCAGATGACGCTGTGCGTCGACGACGAAATCCTCATGGTCCTGCACGCCGCTGGAATCGCCTTGAGGAATGACAACAAACCACGGCTCCACCGCAGTAATGCACACTTGATCAGGAACGTAGCGGTAGTGCTCGGCCAACTCCTCGCGGGGAGCTGTAGTCAGTAACTGGAACTCCAACACACAGCGGTAGGCATCGAGTTCGTCCAGATGCGGCCAAGGTTCGCGGGGCACGATACGGCCCCACAAAATATCGGGCGTCTGACGGGCGGAGAAAAAAGGATCGTCGCCCTGAAAAAAACATTCTTCTACAGGCGTATAAGCGACCCAGTGTATGGAGTCACCGCCCATCGCACGCTGATAGGCATCCAAGCGAACCGCTTCCGGTATCTCGGCCAGTGGTAGCTGAGCCGACATCGTGGGCGATGAATCATCAGCAGGTGGCTGGCTATCCTTTACGGAACCTGCGGCATCGGCCACTGAATGGCGCGCGATCAGCGCCCGTAATGTCTCGGCCAAGCGTGCCGAATCGGCGGCACGTGACACATCGATGACGCCTGCCGACTCAATCTCGTCGCACAGGAGCCCGACGAAATCCATGGCATCCAGCAGCTGGTCGGCGCACGCTTGTGAATAGGCGACCTCACCCTGTCTCACGGCATCCATCAGGTCTTCGCCGGCATGGAGCACGCGGGTCATTTCGGGAAAATCAAACAGGCCGCTGTTACCCTTCAACGTGTGCACAAAACGAAACAGCTCAATCATCAGATCGGCGTTACTCGGCTCCTGCTCCAGCTGCATCAGCTTTTCGCCAATGCCTTGCAAAAAATCGCGCGCTTCGGCAAGAAATTGTTCGAGCAAAGGATTCATGGGTACACCTCACCGAGCAGCAGACGGACATGCGTCAAGAGCTGTGCGGGTTTGACGGGCTTGATGAGATAGCCGTTGGCCCCCGCTCGGTAAGCCGCCGACTGATCATGGGCAGCCGTTTCGGTGGACACCATAATGGCCGGCGCCTGGGGGATGTCCTCCCCACGCAACTGACGCAGGAAACCGTAGCCATCAAGCTTCGGCATATTGATATCCACAATGTAAAGATCGAAGGGCTCTGGCAACGCTTTTTCAAGCGCCTCAATGCCGTTCATAGCCTCTTCGACGGCATAACCTGCAGACTCAAGGATATTCCGGTGATACATACGTACCGTGGCGGCGTCATCAATAATCAGGATGCGTTTCATCGTGCCTCCAGGGATTTTTGATAAACAATGGCTTCAGGGAATTTGCGCACCTGATACAGCGAGGAGATACGGCTCATGGATTCCGAATGACCTAGGCAGATGTAGCCCCCGGGATTGAGGGCGTCATAGAACGTTTCGGCCGCTGCCTTGCGTGACACATCATCGAAATAGATCAGCAAGTTGCGGCAGAAGATCACATCAAAGTCGCGGTATGGCCTTGTATCGGCGAGTACCGCGAGATTCACCCGGGTGAAATCCACCGCCTGCCTCAGGTCTTCGCATATCTGGTACTCGTCACCCACGCGGGTGAAATATTTCGCCAGCCACGGCGCAGGCACGTGCTGCACAGAGCGAGCCGAGTAGCGCCCGACAGATGCCTTACGCAGGATGCCGGTGTCGATGTCGGAGGAAATGATCTCTACATCCCACTTGCTGATGCCTGCCCAACGCTCCAGCAGGTACATCGCAACGGTGTAAGGCTCTTCGCCCGAAGATGAGGGGATGCACCAGATGCGAATAGGACTTTTATCGGTCTTGCGCTTTATGATGTCCGGCAGAATGGAGTCGACCAGGCACTTAAACTGGTATTCCTCGCGCAAGAAATAGGTTTCATTGACCGTCATCAGGTTGGTGAGATGCTGCAACTCTTCGCCCGAAGCCTGGAAGCGCAGCAGGCTGAAGTAGCCACGAAAGTTGTCGCTATCGGTGGCCACGATGCGCTCCACCAATCGTTTGTCTACGAAATAACGCTTATTCGAGTCGAAGCTGATGCCAGTCTTGCGATAAAAAAACTCCCGAAACTTCTGGAAGTCATCGTCATTAATGGCGATTTTTGTCATGGCCATGTCAGTCTTCATGGATGCGGCTCAACGCCAGGTCGGCGGCGAACTGGATGTAGGGTTCATCGGAAAATCGGGCCTTGAACCGTGCGAGGGGCTCCAGCGCTGCATCGGTACCGACCTCGCTGAGCAGGTCCAACGCAGTGCCGCAGACATTGACGTTCAGCTCTGTTTCAATGACTTCAATCAGCCAGGACTCGACGTCCGGATGGCGCAGCGATTCGAGGATATTAACGGCGAAGATACGCACGTCCGGGTCGCTGTCGGCCAGTAGTCCGTGGATGATCGGCGCGACTTCGTCGGGCAGTTGCTTCATCGCCTCTATAGCCTCGTTGCGCAAGGCTGCTTCCTCGCTGCGCAGGCAATCGACCAGCCCCGCAACAGCCGTTGAATCGCCGAAACGGGTCAACGTGGTGAGGATCACTTCCCGCACGGACAGGTCCCCCTCCCGCTTCAGGCGATTGACCAGCGAGGCCGCGACGTCCTGAAAATTGACAAGATCTCGAGCGGCCCAGCGGCGAGCCGCAGGATCATCACTCTCCAGGCTGACCAGTAGGTCCGGGCACTCCCGCGCCTGTTTACGACCTTCCTGTACGACAAATTCGGTATTGTTCTTTTTGATGAAGGCCATATCACTTTCCTTTTATCGCCCAGCCCAGACATTGAGCTGAGCGGCAATCCTCTCCGCCGGCAATACTAGGCTCGCGCCGCGTTTTTCGATCAATTCCTTGGGCATGCCAAACACCACGCAGGACTCTTCCGATTCAGCGATGGTGCGTCCGCCGCGCTGTTTGATTTCGGTGAAGGCGTCAGCTCCGTCGTGGCCCATGCCGGTGAGCATCACTCCGGTCACCAGTGTCGGGTCACAGTGTTCCAGGACTGAGCGGCCAAGTAGCTCCACTGAGGGATGCCAGAGGTGTTGCGAGCTTTCCGGTTTTGGCAGCACGATGAGCTTTCCGGCTCGCTGGGTCACCATCATGTCAGCCCCACCCTTGGCGATATAAACAGTCCCTGGTTCGACTGGCATCGGTGACGAGGCCTCGACGACTCGTAATGCACAAATCCTACTCAGCCGATCGGCAAAAGACTTGGTAAACGCTGCCGGCATGTGTTGCGCCACCAGCACTGGCCAGGGAAAGTCAGCGGGCAATTGCGGCAGGATTGTCTCCAGGGTCCTTGGACCACCGGTGGAAACACCGACAACGACCAGGCCTTCTTCTATGCTTATGCTGCGGCGAGCAACCACTGGACGTACGGTAATTTTTTCACGGTCGTCGCGCATGCGCTGGGCCAGCCCTTTGACCGGGGGCGTTTTACCCTTGATGCGCGCGCGAGCGGCGGCGCGCACCTTGCCCACCAGTTCGTCGGTGATCTTGTCAATCGTCAGCGAGATGGTACCGTCCGGCTTGACGATATAATCCACAGCCCCGAGATTCAGAGCCTCGAAGGTGGCCAAGGCCCCTTCTCGGTCAGCGACGACACCATGACCACCGCCACTGGACGCTCGGCCATGATGAGCGAGAGAGCCGTAAGGCCGTCCATCTCTGGCATGTTGATGTCCAGCGTGACCACATCAGGCTGAAAAGTGCGATTTTGCTCTACTGCTTCGCGACCGTTTCTCGCCTGGCATATTTCGAAATCGCCAGCTGACGCAAATATTTGCGTCAGCTGGCGCCGCATCAGCGCCGAATCATCGACGATCAGAAGCTTGATCACGTCTTCAACCACCCACTGTGGCGAGAGTTGCAAGCTCTTCGTCCGCGACCAGATACGCAGGTTCAAGCAACTGCACCATGCGCTTTTGCTTCTCCATGTTGGCCATACGCGACAACAAACGCCCCTGCCCGCCGGAAAGATTCGGTGATGGCTCGATGACCGCCTTGGGTATCTTTAGCACCTCGGCCACCTGATCGACGATGAACCCGGTGCGCACGTCGGCAATCAGAAACACCATGATGCGCTGGTTGTCGGAACGTTCCACCCGTGGCAGCCCTAGGCGCAGGCGCAGGTCGATCACCGGCAGCACGCTGCCTCGCAGATTGATAACACCTTCGACGAACGCGGGGGCTCTGGGCACATGGATGAGCTCATCCGGCACACGCACGATCTCCTGAACACTGTTGATCGGTACGCCGAACTCCTCCTTATCCAGGCGAAACACCACCACCTGTTCGTCATCGTCATTGTCGTCGTCCAGTTCCTCACCGGCGTCTCGCTCGCTGTCGTTCACGGTACTCAACGCCTCCTTGATGGCGGAATGGTCGACCAAATTGCGCACAGTGATAATGGACACCAGACGCTTACCCTCATCGAGTCGACAGATTTCGGAAATATCGGAGAGCTCCCCCCCCCTGGCGAGCAGGGCAGGCACGGCATCCACATGAGTCTTGGCAACCCGGAGCACTTCGCTCACCCCGTCCACCGCCACGCCGACCGAGGTGCCACCAAGGGCCAGCACGACAATGCGGTTTTTTTCGCCCAAGGGCTGATCGGGCAAGCCGAACATGCGGCGCAGGCTGACCAGCGGCAACAAGCGGCTGCGCAGGGTCATGATGCCAATGACGTGCGATTCCGAGTGCGGCACATGAATGATCGTCTCCGGTATCTGGACGATCTCCTGCACGTCCTCGATGGCGATGGCGTATTCCTGTTCGGCGACGTTAAAGCTCACCAGTTGCAGTTCATCGCTCTCAGCCTCTTCCTCTTCGTCCGCTGTACTGGCCGACAACAAGCTTGCCATGCCTGAGCTTTTGGCCAAGTGGGCGATTTGCGAGAACTCGCGCGCAATGAGCTTCTCGAAATCCAGCACCATAATCATGGCGTGGCCGCCCACACCCTTAATGAGCCCGGAAAGCAGATCGGTATCTACGGTGCTGCGAAGCGCACCCACATCCTCGATCTGGCTAGGCTCCACCCCCACTACACTGGCTACCCGGTCCACCACAAAACCGAGCGGCTGCCCCACATCCACCACCACCGCGCGGGAAGCGTCGTCATGCTCCTGCTCGGGGAAGCCGAACATGCGACGTAGGGAGATGATAGGCAGTACCTTGCCCCGCAAATTTGCCAGGCCATCAAGCGAGGCCGGCGCCAGCGGCACCCGAACGACCTCGGGCAGGCGAATGATTTCCTGCACCGGAGCCATGTCTACGGCGAAGACTTCGCCGCCGGCAATGAAAGTGACAAACTGTCGAGTGTCAGAGATTAGTTCTTCGAGACCATCGTCTCCAGAACGCGCCCCGCCTACTCGAACTTCAAGTGCGTCAGTCGTCATAATGGCGCCCTTACGCTGCACTTTGCAGTTCGTCAGCAAGAGAGGATATTTCCTCAATGGCGGAGGCCAATTCCTCTGCACCTCTGGATTGCTGCGTAGCGGCACTGGCTGCCTCGGTAGCGGCTTTTTCAGCTTGCTGAGAGGCTGTGGAAATCTGCTCGATCCCTTGCTTCGCCTGACCGATAGCCGTGGCAATTTCCATGGATGCGGCAAGAATTTCTCGCGTACCGTGATCGACCACAAGGATGTCAGCTTCGATCTGGTTAAGGTTCGCTGTCGACACCTTTGCCTGTTCCACCTCGCCGATGGCGGATTTGACGATATCATCGAGATCGGTGCTAACGGCAGCGATCTGATCCTGCACCGCTTTGACCAGGTCCTTGATACGGTCAGCGTTTTCTGCCGAATCACGCGCCAGGTTACGGATATCAGTGGACACCACGACAAAACCTTTACCGTACTCGCCGGCACGCGCCGCTTCGATGGAGCCGTTCACCGCCAGCATGTTGGTCTGGATGGAAACCGTGGTGATGGCTTCAACAATTTTATTGATGCGGCGCGACACCTGCTCCAGATCCTTCACTTGCTTGATGCTGTCCTGCGTTCCCATGACCGAAGAGGTAATCCCGCTGATCAACTGATCCACCGAGATCTTGTTGGTCGCGAGTGTTGCCAATACATTCCTTACCTTCTCGCCGCCGTCTGTGGCACGCTGCTGCGCTACTTCTACGCCCCTTTCGATCTGGTTGACCGCTGCTGCTGACTGTTCACACGCTGCCGCGGAGGTCTGCGCGCCCTTACGAATTTGTTCGATGGCGGACATGATCTGGGCGCTGGCACTGTTGATTTCCTGCACCGCTGAGGAGAGTTCCTCCGCGGAGGACGCTACCTCCTCAGCACTCTTGGCCACATCGGTGGAGTTCCTCAGGTCCTCGGCAAGTTCTGACATGGCTTGCGTCGCCTGCTCGGACTCGGCCAGAGCTTGGGACTGCTGCTCGACTGTCTTGGCTGTTTCCTCGGCGGCAGCAGATTGCTCAACAGCGGCTGCGGCAATTTCTTCCGCCCCCTTAAGCGCCTGCTGGGCGGCGGTGTCGGACTGCTTGGCGCCCGTGGCAATTTCAGTGATGCCGCGTACCACTTCGATCACGTCCGTGCGAATCTGTTCGAGCTGCAGGGTGATGACCTTGCCTTTCTCGACCTCACCGTCGATGGCCTTGGCCGAGGTATTGATACCGTCAGCGATAGCCTTGACATCGTGCTGGATTTGGCCAACCAAGTCCTGAATCTGCTTGGCGCTCTTCTCTGAGGTCTCAGCCAGGGTCCGCACCTCATCGGCCACTACGGCAAAGCCCTTGCCATGTTTGCCAGCCCGGGCGGCCTCAATGGCCGCGTTCAGCGCCAGAAGGTTGGTCTGGTCGGCAATGCGCGCCACAGCTTTGACAATGTCGCCGATGTTCGCAGCCTGTTTTTCCAGTTCCACCACCATCGCCACCGAGGCAATCTGCCGTTGTCCTGCCACAGAGACGTTGGTAATGAGACTGGCTATGTCCCCTGCAGTTTTGGCGACTAACGTCTGAGAGAGCTCCGCCTTGGCCTGACTGATGTCCGCATTCTGCAATTGGAGAGCGATGGCGCCGATGATCTGCGTAAAGGCAACCATTGATTCCTGCGCCGCGCCAGAGGCCACTTCCGCGCCCGAGGCGATCTGGTCTGCCGCGCCCTTCAGTTGCTCGGCTGCAGAGGCCGCCTCGTTGATGCCGGAAGACAACTGCCCGGTAGCGGCGGCGATACGCTCAGCCGCCTGCTGCTGCTTACCGAGCGTCCGCGCCCTCTTGCGCTGAGCCTCTGCGTCGCGCGCGACGACTGCGGAAGACTTGCCCGGGAGTAAGGGGGCAAGTGAGGCGGACGTAGTTTTCTTTACCGATTTAACGAGTGGCATGGTCATATCCTTCAAGGAAGTTTTATTAAGCGTGTCGAAAGTATTCATATTGATACAATTTACAACTGAAACTATCCAAAAGGAGCGTTCAGCCAATAGCGCCCCCCTTAACTTGACGCAATCAATTAAAGATGCGGCGACTTACATTCATGTCGACATGAATAATGGCAAAACCATTCAAATGAATAGCCAGAACAATAGTGACCTCGTAAATTCTTACATCTATCAGAAAAGACATTGCGATGAGCTGAAATAGCCTATATATATAAGGCTCATGAATAGCAACCAAACGAATATAAAAATTTTTACCTATGTTTATATAAACCCTTACTGACACGAAGGGCTTTGCAACATTTAACCACGATCGTAATTTGAAGAGAAAACTTCGACTGCCCGCGCGTATTCAGGCTGCATTTTCAGGATGAATGTACCTATCGATCGCACCTGAAGCCCTTGCTCTGGGTCAACCTTGATAGCCAGCTGCTTCCGACATCTTTTTTTAAAAAAACCTCATGCAGATTCAGTCAGGGCCCAACCATAACACCAGCGCAGCAGGGGTGGAGGGATGCCATTTATCAGGGTGCATCATGCTAAAAACCAGTGATGCTTTGTGGACGCTATACTACCTTCGTAGTAAATAATAACTAATAATATTATAATGCCAGCATTGCAAGTACACTGACAGTTTTATAGCAAAGTAATTGTTGTGCGCTAACGGCGTAATAGGCAGTGCTTTTTTTCAAAGTTGCATCCTGATTTATAAAAGCAAACGCGATAATTTCTGTCGAACCCGTTGAAAAATTGAAATTATCCAGGAGAAATTTTCATGAATGGCGCAGTCAAAATATATTCAGTCGTCAATGATCTATTGGAGCCAGAAGCTACGATAATTTCTGATGGGGCTCTTCCTTGCACCCCTTAGGCGGCATCACTAACACAACGGAAGAAGATCAGCTCAAATCTGGATCCTTGCAGCGTGCGATTTTCAATAGCGCCAACTTCTCCAGCATCGCCACTGACGCGAAAG
>ERZ1463034.5-NODE-5-length-97377-cov-48.837426_pt1 | contig 97377 bp, 95 predicted proteins | sample MGYA00564480_ERZ1463034 | MGnify/ENA primary metagenome ERZ1463034 (study PRJEB39244, sample SAMEA3635122) | Helicobacter pylori | study: EMG produced TPA metagenomics assembly of PRJEB11511 data set (Assembly of a 5300-year-old Helicobacter pylori...
CGCCAAAAAACGACTGATATGCCTGCATTTTTTGTGAAAACCGCACTTATTACAGGGAATGGCTCGGTCCTTGCCTGTTCACCCGTATCTTTGATGCCGTTGTTTAAGGAGTCCGGCATGACCCTGCACAGTGATTCAATGCAGCTATCCACCGCTGAAAAGCATTGGCTGCCCTGGTTCGGCAAGACAGGAAAACTGGCCATGAGGCGCTCCTGTCGTATGAACAAGTCCATTTACTCTGTGATCGAAGGCACGTTCGAATCGATCGCCGAAACCCGCGTCAAATTGCTCCAGCATTGGGCTCAAGAGTATTGGGAACACTTGAGCGAACTGAGCACCAACGTCGCACGCGACCTTACCCGGATCGATGCCTCGGTACTGGTGGAGAAGCTCAGCCAGGCGTCGGACTTTTCCGAGCTCTTTGTCGTCGATATTCAGGGCGAGGTGCTTGCCTCGACATGGCCAGCGCATTGCAACGCCAAGGATCTGGACCCTCGTGCGCTGGCAGAAGGCCTGAAAAAGCCATTCTTGCACGGTCCATACAGCGATCCGCTGACCTTGAAAATTGGTCCGTCGTCCTCACGCTTCCATGACGAAGTTACCCTGATGTTCTATCAGCCGCTCTTGCTCGATGGCAAAGTGCTGGGCTGCCTGTGCGGGCGGGTACCCAACGATGTGCTTGGGGATTTGATCCAGCGCGAAGCCGGGCATATCTACCCTGAGTCTGGCGATAACTACCTGTTCATGGTCAAGGCCGGCTTCGACCGCGCCCTGCAACCCGGCATCGCACTGTCACGCTCGCGCTTCGAAGACAACGCATTTACCCACGGGGAAAACCTCAAGACCGGCGTGCACACCGCTTGGGGCTCGGTGAAGATCCAGCGTCACACCGAGCTCGAATTGCGTTTTATCGATCCTGCCACTCAACAATTGCACCCCGGCGTGCGCGAAACCATTCGCACCGGCTCCAACCTGTTCGTCACCTATCCCGGCTATTCCGACTACCGGCACATCCCGGTGATTGGCAAGGGCGTGACCTTCCAGCTGCCCGGCTCGGCGGATCACTGGGGCATGATGTGTGAGGCCGATCTGGAGGAAGTCTATCGGCGTCGTTCTCTGAGCTACGGCCTGATGAAACCCTATCTGGCAACCATGGGTGGCCTGTTCACCTGCAATTATCTGGTCCAGCATTACAGCGGCCTGGGTCAGTTGCAGATCGACGGCATCGAGATATTCAGCATGGCGATCACCGCCCTGCTGTTCTCATCATTCGGGCCTAAACGCCTGGCGGTGCGCCTGAGCGACATGACGCAAGTGATCCGCACCATCGCCGAGGGCGAAGGCAACCTGCGTCAGCGCCTTGATACCGAGAAGATGGCCAACGACGAAACCGGTGACATGGGCCGCTGGATCAACAGTTTCATCGACAATCTGGATGCGGTGGTCGGTCAGGTGATCCACGCCTCCAAAAGCATGGGCAAGACTAATGCACTGATGCTCGGCAGCAGCCAGGAAGCCGGTTTTACCTCCACCGAAGTGGCTGAAGCGGTAAACCGCATGATGCTGATCGTCGAGGGGCAACTGAGTGAAATCAACCAGGCGTCATTGACGGCCGAGCAGATGAAGCAGGCCATGGACGACGTGGTTCGACGTGCCCGCGAGCAGTTTGAGGCGGTCCGCGTGGGCACCCAGTCGATTCGCGACGTGGTCGAGCGCTCGGCTTCCAGTGTGCAGTTGCTCGACAGCCGAATGTCGCAGATCAGCCAGATCGTCGGCCTGATCACCAACATCACCAATCAGACCAACCTGCTGGCGCTCAATGCCGCCATCGAAGCCGCTCGCGCCGGTGAACACGGTCGTGGTTTTGCGGTAGTCGCCGATGAAGTACGCAGCCTGGCAATCCGTACCGCCAGTGCCGCCGATGACATTAAACACATGGTCGAGGGGCTGCAAAGCGAAACCCAACAAGCCGTGGCCTTCATGGAGAGCGGCGTGCAGGACGTCGACAACCACCTGCGAACCACCGAAGACGCTTCATCGGAAAACGCTCAGCTGCACCATGAGGTTGAAAGCATGATCAGCATCATCCAGCAGCTCAGCGACCGCAGCCTGGATTATGGCAAGACCATCAAGCGCGTGGACCTGGCCTCAGGCGAGATGCGCCAGACCGTAGTTGTGTTGCAAAGCAGCGCGGAAACCGTACGCCTGAATGCCAACAAACTGCAAAAGCTGGTGGGCCAGTTTGAAGTCAGCAGCGGGCGGGAGAGAAGCGCTTTGGCTTCGTAGATATACGGCCTCACTGATGCTTCGACAAGGACGTCGTCCCCTCAGTTACCGCCCAGGCGTAACTGCCGACTCTGGCAGCACCTTCTCCATGTACAGACTGCGCAAGATGATGCCGCTGGGATGAACGTATTCCTCGTCCCTCATCGCGATAAACCCGGCCGCCTGATAGAACGCAACAGCATTCAGCGAGGAAAACAGATATACGCGCCTGAATGCGTGTTGCAACGCCAGTGCTTCGATGCCCTGCAGCAAGTGTTTGCCGATGCCTTTTCCGCTGTGGTCCGGGTCGACGAAGATGGCATCGACTTCGCCGGTTTGCAGGTCGAGGATCGCATAGCCCCGCAGTTGGCCGTCCTCTTCGGCGATCAACGCGCCTTGGCTGGCAATCAGTCGGAGGTACGTCTCTGGCGCGGTCGTCGCACTCCAGATATCGATCTGTGCCGGCGAGTAATGGCCCGCGCAACTGACCCGCACCGCGCGGGTTCTGAGCGCCCACAGGCGCGGTATATCGTCGATGAATGCCGGTTTGAGTTCGATCATTGCCTTGTTCACACACCCTGTCGAGAAGTTGTTCAACTGCGTTTGGCTCGACGTGCGGCCGCTTGCCCTTGCACGGAAAGATCCCTGTCACCGTCGTCATGGCACAACGGTATTTCCAGCGAACCGGAGACAATTAAGCCTGAATTAAGTCTGAGTGGTTACTCTGGACTCAACCAAACAGTTGAACCCAAAGGAAAATCCAATGAAAACCTTGAATGCCATGTTCGCCATCCTCGCCCTGACGGGTGTCGCGGGCCTCGCACAGGCGGATATCGGGCCCGATGAAATCGTTCGCCTGCACAAGGCTGGCACCGTAATGGACTTCGAAGTGTTGAACAAAGCAGCGCTGGTCAAACACCCTGGCGCAACCCTGCACAGTACCGAACTGGAAAACTCCTACGGTCGCTACATCTACCAAACCGAAATGCTCGACGCTAAAGGCGTCAAATGGGATGTAGACCTGGACGCCAAGACGGGTGAAGTACTGAAAGACAAGCAAGATACCTGAGTGAGCATCATTGTTGCCCGGCCAACTTTCGAATTGCAGACGAATCAACGTCTCTGCCGCCAGCGCCCCTATAAACAGATTGTGGTTCCAAGGCTTGAAGCGATTGGAATCGTAGAACGCCATGCCGCTGATGGCTGGGGACTTTTCCCATACATGGCTGGGCGCCACGGTGCCTTCGACGGTTTTGCCCTTGGCCTCCGGCGCTCTGCCGTCAGGGAAGATATGCACGACCTTGCCTTGCAGCTTGTCCAGATCCTGAGCCGTCGGGCGGTTGTTGTTTTCGCCCAAGGTGATGAACAGATAGCCATCGCGGTCGAAGACCATGCGCGAGCCGAAGTGATTACCCGTCGACAGTTTCGGTTCCTGACGGAAAATCACGTTGAAGTTCTCCAGCCCGCTCATGTCGAGGGAGAGCCGGCCACGACCTACAGTCGTGCCGCCAGCAGGCTGAACAAGGCACTGGCACAGAGTGTCGCGATCAATGTTTCCGTCGCACGCAGTTCAATTCAGGTCCCCGCGCTGGATTTTCGTGGCGCCCCCGGACGGTTGCTGGCGGTTCGGATAGCCATTGCGGATGCCACCGTTCTCTAGAGTGGGGGGGCGCGGATTGGGGACCGTGTTTGGCCCGCGTACCGGAGGAGTACTGGATTCCGTGCCTTGCCGACTATTGGGATTGGCGCGACGGATAGGGCTGTTATAGGGGTTATTTTTGCTGTTCTCGAGCATACCCGGTGAACTGGCACCCGCGAGCATCAGGTCACGATCCATAGGGGCTGAAGCGGTTTGGGAGTGGGCCATGCTGGTCATGCCCATCCCCAGAAACCCACTCAGCGTCAGTGTTGCAATACTGCGCACTAGACTATTCATCGCTTACCTTCTGTTCGAAACGGTCACGACACAGACGTTTGATAACCGTTGCGTCTCTAGGTTCGTCCTCAAACTGCAAACAGATCAACCTATGCGGGAATCAGTGTGTAACAACAATAGTCTGCGCCACTGCACGGCTCCTATTCCAGTGGCAAAGCGTTCCTGTCATGCGCCGATTTGACTGAATGCGGTTACAGTGATCGGCACGGATTCTGATCCTGTCAGCCCGAGATGAAGGAGTGGTGGCAATCATGGAAAAAACAGCCGAACAAGAGGTCACAGGCCCACAGTTTTGGCGCGATGAATACCTGCCATTCATCGAAGCCCGGTCGATTCAGGATGGGCGGCAGATCTGCTATGACCGACACGCCCATGAAACTTTTTCCATCGGCGCGGTTACAGGCGGGCGCAGCACGTACCTGAACGGGCGCTCGCAGGAGCGCATCGGAGCCGGAGTGGTAGTGCTCATGAACCCAGACGATGTTCATGCCTGCAATCCGCTGGATGATCATCCGTGGTCTTATCGAATGATGTACGTGGATGTTGCTTGGCTGACGCGCCTTCAACATGAACTGGGCTTTAGCGAAAATCAGGACTTCAGAGCGTTTTCGGCGATCATGAGCACGGAGCCTGCGCTATATGACGGGCTCAATCGCCTGTATGCGATGCTCATCGACGCCCAAACCGATACGTTGCATAAGCACACTGCCGTTATCGAGTTTTTCACCCATGTACAGCAGACACTCAACCCTGCTCCGGCCTTGGCCAAAGATGCCAACTTCAAACTTAAACGTGCTGCGGACTTCATCAGCGAGCACTGCACGCGATCATTGAGTCTGGAAGAAATCTGCGCGTCGGCTGACTTGTCGGCCTCCTACCTGATCCGCGCGTTCAAGCAGCACTACGGCATGACGCCACATGCATACCTGATAAACCGCCGCCTGCAATTTGGCCGCGCACAGCTCAAACGGGGTCATCGGATTGCGGATGTCGCCCTTGAGGCGGGCTTTGCCGATCAGGCGCATTTTCAGCGGGCATTCAAGCGCTTCCATGCCGCCACGCCACGCCAATACCGAGGCTGACGGGGGTCAAGCGACCAGCAGGTACACGGCGCTGCCGGCCAACAACAATGCCATCGCACGATTAAACACACGAACCCGCGCCGGCACCTGTAGATAGCTGCGCAGGCAGGTGCCCGCATAAGCCCAGCAGGCAATCGAGCCGTAGCAAACCACGAAGTACACCCCCGCAAACTGCCAGATCAACAGGTCTGCGCCATTGGCCGCATACGCTCCCATGCCTGCCAGCGATGCCAGCCACGCCTTGGGATTGAGCCACTGCATCGCTGCCCCGTATAAAAATGACGGGCCCTTGACCTGCTTCCCGGCGCCCAACGTGCCGTTATCCACCGCTAGCTTGTAAGCCAGGAACAACAGAAAAGCCACGCCCGCCCACTGGATGACCTGGGTCAGGAACGGCCAATGGCTAGACAGTTCATGCAACCCCAACCCAATCATCAACAGCAACACCGTGAAGCCCACAGTCGCACCACTCACATGCGGCAGACTGGCACGAAAGCCGAACTGCGCACCGGAACTCAATGCCACTATGTTCACTGGCCCTGGCGAAATAGAAGACGCCAACGCGAACGCGGCCATGGATATAAGCATGCTCATTTAATACCTTCATTTTTTACGGCGTTTTTTGAGATAGCCGTACGAAGGTAAAGACTGAGCGCCCTCGGTTATTGAACAAAATAACCCTGTGTCGCGATCAATACGGCAGCTGAGCGCGGGCTTGCCTGCGAAAAGGCACTTTTTCAGAGAGCCATGACACTCACTTGCCTATGTTTTTTATCTAATGCATGGCGGGCTTATTCGCCGATGTCTTCGTTCCACAACTCAGGCTTGCTGGCGATAAAGCCGCGCATCAACTCGATGCAGGTGTGATCCTGGACCACATCGACCTCCACGCCTCTGGAGCGCAACAATGCTTCCTCACCCATGAACGTCTGATTTTCGCCCACCACGATTTTTTGAATGCCATACAGCAGGATCGCGCCGCTGCACATCGCACACGGCGACAACGTGGTGTAAAGCACGGACTCTTTATACGTGCGCGCCGGTAAACGACCCGCGTTTTCGAACGCGTCCATTTCCCCGTGCTTGATCGCACTGCCCTCCTGTACTCGCCGATTGTGCCCACGGCCAATGATCTGGCCCTTGTGCACAATCACCGAACCAATCGGAATCCCGCCCTCGGCCAACCCCAGTTGAGCCTCTTCAATCGCCGCTTGCATGAATGGGTCCATGATTCCCCCTGCTGTTGACCAGATAAAAAGAACAGATCCGACCACCGCGGCTCACCGACAGTTTGCCGGTGCGTGATGGTCTGAACGCTAATGACTGACGGTGTCCTGCGCATCAAGCAGTGCTTTGGAGACGAAGGTCTCAAGCAGTTCGTCAGACTTTGCTTTCATGCTCATTCCGACATCCTTCTGTCTGGCGCGGAATTTATTGGCCAGCGCAGACGAAGGGCTTCCTTCATTCAGCTCGCGCAGTTCGTCAGGAGTGAAGGACTCCGCATAAGCGGCGGCCATGTTGCTGTTCCACTGCTCCTGGTAACGCGGCTGAAGGTGCTGCAACGCATCCTGGACCGTGGTTTGCGCCTGGGTCTTGCCCACCTTCTGCACAAGGGTTGCAAAGGCCACGGTGCGCGAGGCGACCTGATAACCGAGCCAGGCAAGGCTGTCGCCCAAGTGGCGCTGCTGAACGAATGCCAGCGCGACATCATTGCCCTGTCCGGCCAGCGCACTGCGCGGGCCTGCCAGCAACACAAGGATCAGCAACCCAAGGATCACATTGCATGCCGTCTGCGAAAACGATGTGCGGTATTTCGTCATGTCGCCCTCTTGGCAACAGCACTGGGTGAGTTCCAGTCCGGCAGCGTCATCCGATAGATCTTGACCCCGCGCCGATGGTATTGGCTGTGGATGAACGTGTTGAAGCCTAGCTTCTCAATCACATTCACCGACGCGATATTTTCCGGCTCGACAATCGCGATCACCGAATCGATGCTCAGCGTTTCGAACGCGTAAGTCAGGGTGGCCATGGCCGCCTCCGTCGCCAAACCCTTGCCCCAGAAAGCACGGCCCAACCGATAGCCGATTTCCACTTCCTCGGCACCTTCCACGGGTTCGGCATTCAGACCGCAGAATCCGACAAACGCCGATGAACACTTCTCGACCACCGCCCACGGACCGAAGTCATTGGCCTGATATGAAAAAAAACACCCGGCCACGAACTCACGCGTCGCCTTCTCGGTCAACACACCCCTGACCGAATGCCGCATAACCTGTGCATCACCCAAAATCAACGCGAGGGCGGGCACATCCTCGGCCGTCAACTCGCGGATAATCAGTCTGTCGGTTTCTAAATGCAGTCCTGTCCTGCCCATTTGTGCCTCGTTGTCGCACGCATGGGGTGGATTTACGCACATCATCCAGCCCTTATGCGAGCGCTTCGCACCGAGCCGGGTGCGACGCGACCTAATGGCTGAGCGTCTGGTTGAAGGCGTCGACGGGGAAATCGACTTTAGGGAAGAGTCGCAGATAAAAACGGAGCCTGATAAGGCTCCGCAGGATTGGATCAATGACCAAAAGCACCGGCATCGGATTTTTTGGCTTTTTTATCAGCGCGTTTTTCATCGAGGGTTTTAGCCGGTTTCTTCTTCGCGGCTTTCTTTGATTCCATGCCTTTGCTCATGATGCGCTCTCCACTGTGAGTGATCTTGCCTCAGTTATACACCTAATCGGATGCCACACTGGTACCGATTGCCGCGCGCTATGATGCGCTGCCCGTAAGGCCGTCTTTATAGATTAGGCCTTCTTTGATTTGTTGCCGCCGTGCTATCGAGCCTCATGTCCGCCACTCAGTTCTACGTGTTGTCCGAGCTGTCCAGACCACTGCTGGACAAGTTCTATCGAGCACACAAGTCACCGATGCGTGCTGGCAAAGACGCGCAATTGTGGGTGGCGAAACAGACTGAAATCATCGGGGCAATGTGCCTGACGCCGGTCGCCAACGGGCATTGGCTGACCGGTTTGTTCGTCGCCCCCTTATTGCGCGGCCAAGCCATCGCCAGTCGCTTGCTCGGCGAAGCCTTGACGCACACTCGCGGACCGGTCTGGTTGTTTTGCCATCCGGAGTTGTTGGCTTTTTATCAGCGCGCAGGGTTCGAAGCGATATCTGTCTTGCCAGAACCGTTGTCAGATCGATTCGAGCGCTACACTCGCACCAAGGCCTTGATAGCGATGAGCCGATCAAACCTCCAGCCATAGAACCTTTAGTTCAGTGGCATGCGCAAAAATGTGTGATCGCAGGGGGTAAATCTGCGTGGTAGCCTCCGAGCTGGATGGGCTCGAGTCGGGCCTGGACGACAAGGACTGGTAATGAAACGTCAGCTTATCGCTTACTCCCTCACCACCCTGCTCGGGACCGCTCTGGTCCAGGCCGCCGAAAACCCTGCAACCACACACCCTGAAACACTGCCCGCGCTTGCTTTCGCCGTCACGGCAGAGCAGTTTTCCAGGGTGTTATCGGGGGCATGGAGATCACCGGAAAATCGTGCAAGGGATCAATATCGTCATCCGCAACAAACCCTGCAATTCTTCGGTGTGCGCCCCAATCAGACCCTGATTGAAATTACCCCCGGCAACGGCTGGTACAGCGAGCTGCTGGCGCCGTTGCTCAAGGACGAAGGTCATTACATTGCAGCTGTACAGACACCTGCCAGCGGCGATTATTACCGTAAGGCCGCCGACAGCCTGAAACAGAAGTTCGCCGCCGATCCAGCGCGCTATGGCAAGGCGCAGATCATTGAGTTCGACCCGCAAGCACCGGTCTTCGGCAAACCGGCGTCTGCGGATACTGTGCTGACGTTCCGTAATGTGCATAACTGGGTGATGGCTGACGACGCGCCAGCGATGTTCAAGGCGTTTTACGCGGTACTGAAACCGGGCGGTACCTTGGGTGTGGTCGATCATCGGGCCAAAGAAGGAGCCTCACTGGAGGCCATCAAACAGAGCGGCTATCTGCCCACCACGTACGTGGTCAAGCTGGCCACCGAAGCCGGGTTCACCCTAGCGGACGAAAGCGAAATCAACGCCAACCCAGCAGATACCAAGGACTACCCACAAGGGGTATGGACCCTGCCACCGTCCTTGAGATTGGGAGAACAGGACCGGGCCAGGTACCTGGAAATTGGCGAGTCGGACCGAATGACTCTGCGCTTCATCAAGCCGGTCCAGATCGCCCACTAAACATTCGCCTACCCGCAGACTCACTCGTCCGCGTCGGGGTCCATGTCCGGAAACAGCACTTCAGTGTAACCAAACTTACTGAAGTCGCTGATCCGCGAGGGGTACAACCGGCCGATCAGGTGATCACATTCATGCTGCACTACGCGGGCATGAAAGCCATGAGCAATGCGCTGAATCGGGTTGCCATCCGGATCGAAACCTTCGTAACGAATATGCTCGTAACGCTCCACAGCGCCGCGTAAACCCGGTACTGACAGACACCCTTCCCAGTCCTCTTCCAGGAATGGGCTGAGGGGTGTGATCAACGGATTGAGCAGAATGGTTTGCGGCACGGCATCCGCTTCCGGGTAACGCTCGCTGTGCTCGAAACCGAAGATCACCAATTGCAGATCGATACCAATTTGCGGTGCCGCCAGACCTACTCCGCCGACGCTGTCCATGGTCTCGAACATGTCTGCAATCAAGGCCTCAAGTTCCGGCGTACCGAACAGGGCTTCAGGTACCGGGGGCGCGATTCGCAGCAAGCGCTCGTCGCCCATTTTCAGAATTTCTCGAATCATAAAAAGCCTTATAGGTCAGCCAAGGGCACAATCGTGCCACATCATGCTCATGATTCGTCAGCCTTCACAGGCATCGGGATGGAATGATCACGCCCGAGCCCGGAGATGTGATGCTTGTCATCAGGCTGATGGCTAGCGCCGAATGCTTTGTCCCCCGGATTCTTGCCCTCGGCGGACATGTGTTCGATCACCGCATTCATTTCCGCGCCGAGCAACAGCACCGCCGCCGAAATATAGAAATACAGCAACAGCACAATGATCGCGCCGATGCTGCCGTACATGGCGTTGTAATCGGCAAACGTTTTCACGTAATAACCAAAGCCCAGAGAGGCCACAATCCAAACCACCACGGCCAGGACCGAACCGGGAGTAATGAAGCGAAACTTCTGCTCCACATCAGGCATGACGTAGTAAATCAACGCCACCGCCACCATCAACAACATGATGATCAAGGGCCAACGCAGGACGGTCCACAAGGTGACGATAAAGTCCTCCATGCCGATCTGCCCGGCCAGCCAGTTCATCACTTGCGGTCCGGTGACCATGAACGCAGCGGCGGCCAGCAACATTCCGGCAATACCCACGGTGTAGAGAATCGACAGAGGGAAACGCTTCCAGATTGGCCGCCCTTCCACCACATCGTAGGCGGCGTTCATGGCACTCATCATCAAGCGCACACCCGCCGAGGCGGTCCATAGCGCGATAACGATACCGACCGACAGCAACCCGCCCTTGGACTGCTGCAACTGATCAATCACTGGATTAACCTGCTCAAGCGCCTGTGGCGGCAACACCAGTTCCGATTGCAGGCGCAGCCAGGAGAAAAAGTCCGGCAGGTGCAGAAAGCCGATCAGGGCGATGAGAAACAACAGAAACGGAAAAAGCGAAAACAGCATTTGATACGCTAATGCCGACGCATAGGTCGACATTTCATCATTAATGAACTCGTTGACGGTATGCACCATCACCTTACCCAATGGAAGCTGGCGCAACTCCGGAAAAATCATCGTATCTCCTTACCCTACAACTCAAGCCGACTTCATTGATCGATAGGTGGGCGCTTCAACTGCTCAGCCTTTCTGTCCACAGGCAGGCGTTCTACCTTAAGGTAGCCCAATTGGCGACGCCAAAGAGGTATCAATCCTTTTCCGGTTATTCGGCCCATTACTCAAGCCCTGTAAACAGCGTGATCAGATAGAGCAACGGCCATCAAAAGATGACCGTTGCGATTCACTGCTAGCTCACTTACATACTCAGATTTTATCGACACCCTTTTTCACCGCATCCTTTGCTTTGCCTACGGCTTCCTGGGCTTTACCTTTGATTTCCTGGGCCTTGCCTTCAGTCCTGAGTTTCGGGTTGTCAGTGGCTTTGCCAATGCCTTGCTTGACGTTACCCACTGCTTCGTTGGTCATGCCTTTGATTTTATCGCCACTGCTGCTCATGGTGTTTCTCCAGGGTAGGAAAATAAGCGTCATAACCTCGACATAAGGATTGACCCACCTCCGTCGCGCAGAGTTTCAAAAAATTTCCCAGTCGGTCTTTCCGTTCGTCGCAGACTCAATGCTCTAAAACCCGGCCATTTCACCGCGTAATGCAGGTTTAACTTTAAGTTTGCGCGACAACCCCCGAGAATGCGCAACGCAGTCAGGCTGTGGTGGTCAAGGCCACCGCGCTGTACACACAGATCCACAGGAACGTTATGAAACTCGATAAAAAGCTGGCCATCGCTCGTAGGAACCAGGAACTCGGCGGTGCCGTGCTCGGTGTCAACAACACCCATTTCACGGTGCTGAACACCAACAAGAACATCTGGTGGTTTGACCTGCCCATGAGCCGCCTGAAGATCGGTCAATACGAGTGGGTGCACTTGCTACTGCACACACCGAGCACCGATGAACTGCTGCACTTGAAAGTGCCAACGGTGTATCTGCGCGATCATATGGAAGGCCTGGTGGTCCGCAACAAGGACAAACGCAACTCGAGCCTCAGCCTGGAACTGAGCGCCGACAAGGACTCGTTCCTTAAAGACGTTCGCCCTGCGGGTGCCAATGTGCCGTTCGCGTCCTTCGTGCAGAAATAGGCCCCACGAGACATCCCTGTGAGATTGAGCCGACGGCTTGGGCTTTTTCCTCGAATGGGCCGCGGACCGAACGCACTGCAGGGCCACACCGTGGCCTGTCGGCATTGCGTTCGGAAAGGCTGAGCCTTCAGACCAGCTCGATGCGATCCGCGTGAATAACGATCTGGCCCTGCTTGTACAGCGCACCAATCGCTTTCTTGAAGTTACCTTTGCTGACCCCGAACAAGCCGCTGATCACTTGCGGATCGCTCTTATCGCTGACCGGCAGCACGCCGTTGTTTTCCCGCAACTTGGTGAGGATCTTCGAGTTCAGACTGCTGGCCGCTTCCTCACCCACCGGTTGCAGGCTCAGGCTGATATTGCCGTCCGCGCGAATTTCTTTGATGAAGCCTTTCTCTTCTTTGCCCGGGCGCAAGAATTTGAACACTTCGTTCTTGTGAATCAGGCCCCAATGCTTGTTGTTGATAATGGCCTTGAAGCCCATGTCCGTCGCTTCAGCCACCAGCAAATTGACTTCTTGTCCGACCTTATAATCGGCGGGCGTCTTGTCCAGATAGCGATCCAGCCGGGCGGTAGCGGTGATCCGGCGCGTGTGCTTGTCCAGATAAACGTGGACCACGCAATAATCGCCAGCCTGCAACGAATGCTTTTCTTCGGAGTAAGGCAGCAACAGATCCTTGGACAGGCCCCAATCAAGGAAAATGCCAATGCTGTTCACTTCAAGGACTTTCAAGCTGGCGAACTCACCGACCTGGACCTTGGGTTTCTCAGTGGTGGCAATCAGCTTGTCGTCACTGTCCAGGTAAACGAAGACATTGAGCCAGTCTTCATCTTCGCTGGGAATATCTTTCGGGATATAGCGATTGGGCAGGAGGATTTCGCCGTCCTGAGCGCCGTCCAGATACAAACCAAAGTTAGTGTGTTTTACCACTTGCAAGCTGTTGTAGCGCCCGACTAAAGCCATTTCCAAATACCCTCATTACGTGGGCGGCATTCTACCCGAGTTTGCCATTGTGTTCGCGGCTCCCGCCGACGAGGCGCGAGGCCGATCAGAAAGACTATAACAATCAATGATTTGCTCATAACGCCGAGCGTCCCGCGCCTCCGCTCGTCAGATCAATAGAGGCCCTGGCCCCACCGCTCTATTCCAGGTAAATCCGCTCATGAAATAACTTCTCAGTTAAAACAGTCAGTTGCGGCCAAATACCGTGACAACCTGTCCAACAGGAGAGGCCCAAACCCATGCGTTTCAGAGCTATATTTACCAAGCAATTGTCAAGCATTTCATATACAATTGCTGGCCGTATTGAATTTTACATAGGTTAATGGAAGCCATGCGCGTAAAAGCATCCAACTCGAAACCAAAGGCAGCTCCAGCCGTTGAGACCAGCGACTCGATCAACGCACAGATTGCTACGTTCCTGAAATCTGGCGGTCAGATTCAAGAGATTGCTAAAGGCGTCAGCGGCCAGACTTTCGGCCCGTCCAAGCAAATCACCCTCGGCAAGAAGTAATACCCCCGCCCCAGTTGTCGATCTCTATGCGCTTTGTTTTTCAAGGCGCTAGGGCTATCGATCCTTCGTTGCATGATCTTTTTCTCAAGCGTTGCCTTGCCCTTTGATACAGCTACGTTGCACAGCCGTAGCGGGACAGGCAGGATGATGACCTGACGGTCAGTTCCTTCCGCGGAATCCACTATGAACAAATGGATGCTTTTCTGCGCACTGCTTTGCCTGGGTGGTTGTGCATCACATCGTTGCGACACCTCAACCCGCTTCGACGAACCGTCCAGCGACACCCCCTGTCGCTCAGCGCATCTGCTTTATCAGAACGACATGCTCCAGGCCAAGCTGATGATCAGCGCAGGCGGTAGCGACAATATCGAACTGGCCAAGGCATTGCTCGAGCGCGCGGCCAGCCAGGATAGAAGCGGTGAAGCAGAGTTTTATCAGGCCGTCCTGTTGCTGCGTGCGAACAGCGATAACGCTGAAGCCATCGACCTGCTCGAACTGGCAGCCAAGCGTAATCATCCACTGGCAATCGCCCTGCTCGCCCAGCAACTGGCCAGCAGCGACGCCAAAAAAGCCGAACAGTACCGCGCCGACTATGCCGACCTGGATGTCGCCAAGAGCGGTTACCCGTCGTTCGATCAAGCCCTCCATGTAGCCAACGGCTTGATCACTCCGGCGCTCTAATCTCACAACAATTCGCCCGGATCGACGAACGGTCCGCGTCTTCCGTATTTCGCCGGTATCCTTGCACGGCTCTATTTCGCGGGTTCCGCGTGATCCTGCGCGCAAATCCAGAGGCGCGCGAACGTCACCCCTGACACTCCTTCGCCTTTTTCAGGAGTGAAGCATGTTCACGTACACCTATCGAGCGCTGGCGCTCAGCGCCTTGCTGGTCTGCCAGTCGGCCTCCGCGCAACTGCTGGAGCGCGACCTCGGCGACTTCGACCTCAAGCTCGGTAGCACACCGGCGCGCAGCATGGCGCAAGGCCTGGTGAAGCCTACCGGTGTCGGTTCGTTCCATGGCGGGCTGGACCTGACCCACGACAGTGGCTGGTACGCGGGGCAATGGTCACCCAGCGTGGGCGCCACCTCCAGCGCTGCCCTGGAAGTGGATTCGTACCTGGGCTTCAAGAAACCCTTCGATAAAACCCTGGGCTATGAACTGGGGATGATCCGCTACACCTACCCGGACGCAAGCCAGACCGACAGCCACCAGTTCTACGCCGGACTGACCGTGCTGGGCAGCCGCTTTGGCGCTGCACTGAGCAACGACCCCGGAAACCGCAACAGCACCTTGTTCGTTGACCTGGGCACACTTCAGCCGCTGGGTCTTGGCCTCCGGGTGCAGTACGCCAATCATCAGTTCGATACACCGCAATTGATCAGCGACGGCAGCGCGGTCAGCGCCTTCAATGACTGGTCACTGAATGTCTCGCGCCCCTGGTTTGGGGTCGACCTCAATCTGACTTACAGCGACTCCAGCCTGAGCGGCAACAGCTGCAGTGCTTACACGGGGCATAATACCCAATGCGAGGGAATGTTCACGCTCAAGGCAGTGCGCTCGTTTTTCTGAGGGACTGAACGGCTGTATTCCGGTAAGTGCCATTACAAAGAGCGAGTGCATCGCCCATAAAAAAACCGGCCCCCTTCAAAACACAAAGGGCCGGTTTTTTTGTGGGTTGCTTAACGCTTACTCAGCTGCTGGCGCTTCTGGCTTGCGTTTTTTCAACGGAGCCTTGCCGTCTGCACTGACCAGCGACAACGCGTCGGTTTTTGGCCGGTTGGTTATCTTGCGTTTGGTCGGCGCCTTCGCGCTGCCTTTCTTGTCGGTTTTCTTGTCGCCGGTCTTTTTCTTCTTCACGCCGACAGCCTTGCCCGACGCCTTGACCTTTTTCGGTCCGCCGTAGGTGCCTTTGACTTCCTTGATCACACGACGCTCGAAGCTCTGCTTCAAATAGCGCTCGACGCTGGACATCAAGTTCCAGTCGCCATGGCAGATCAGCGAAATCGCCAGACCTTCGCCACCGGCACGGCCAGTACGACCAATACGGTGCACGTAGTCATCGCCGCTGCGTGGCATATCGAAGTTGATCACCATGTCCAGACCTTCAACGTCCAGACCACGGGCCGCCACATCAGTGGCTACCAGGATCTTCACGCCGCCCTGCTTCAGTCGGTCGATGGCCAGCTTGCGATCTTTCTGGTCCTTGTCGCCGTGCAGAACAAATGCCTTGTACTCCAGCGCGACCAAACGACCATAAAGGCGGTCGGCCATGGCGCGGGTGTTGGTGAAGATAATAGCTTTTTGATACGTCTCGTTGGCCAACAGCCAATGGACAATCTTCTCTTTATGGCTGTTGTGGTCGGCAGTGATGATCTGCTGACGCGTACCCGCAGCCAGCTCACTCACGCTATTGACTTGCAGGTGCTGTGGATCCGTCAGGATCTTGCTGATCATTTCGCGCAGGCCGGCACCGCCGGTGGTTGCCGAGAACAGCAGGGTTTGCTCGCGATTCTTGCACTCGCCGGCCAGACGTTCGACGTCTTCGGCAAAACCCATGTCGAGCATGCGGTCGGCTTCATCAAGCACCAGCACTTCAACCTGCGACAGGTCCAGGTTACCGGCGTTGAGTTGCTCCAGCAGGCGCCCAGGGGTGCCGATCAGGATGTCCGGAACCTTGCGCAACATGGCAGCCTGGACCTTGAAGTCCTCACCGCCAGTGATCAGGCCGGATTTAATGAACGTGAACTGGGAGAACCGCTCGACTTCCTTGAGGGTCTGCTGCGCCAGTTCGCGGGTCGGCAGCAGAATCACTGCGCGAATGTCGACGCGAACCTTGGACGGGCCCATCAGGCGATTGAGGATTGGCAGCACGAAAGCCGCAGTTTTGCCGCTGCCGGTTTGGGCAGTCACCCGCAGGTCATGCCCTTCCAGCGCCAGCGGGATGGCTGCTGCTTGCACAGGCGTAGGCTCGACAAATTTAAGCTCGGCCACGGCTTTAAGCAGGCGTTCGTGCAGGGCGAATTGGGAAAACACGGGTGCTACCTCGACGAAAAACAAAAAAACAGTCGCATAGCCTAACGGTTTCGAGCGCCGAGGCCGAGTTTCTTTACGACATAAGGGCTATTTCTTTAATAAAAGGTGAGTTTTTTGTTACTCGATTTGCACACGACGGACGATCAGGGGGCAGGAATGTTCTAATTGCTGACCCTAATGACAGGACTATCACTCGCGCCCATGGACATTCAAACGGTATGGCTACGCACCCAGGAACTCTGGGGCATGCTCGATCAACACCCTGTATTGCATGCTGGTTTGGGGTTGGTACTGCTGTTGGTTGTCGCGCTCGCGCTAGGCCGAGTGGCGCGTTTCGTTATCCTGCACATGGCCAAATTACTGGGCCGACAACCGGCTATGCACTGGATTGTCGATTTACTGCACAACAAGCTTTTTCATCGGCTGGCGCAGATGGTGCCCTCTCTGGTCATCCAGTTCGGCCTGAACCTGGTGCCGGAACTGAGCAATGCCAGCAAGCACTTCCTCGGTAATGTGGCGCTGGCGTTCACCATCCTGTTCCAGGTGCTGGCCCTGGGCGCCCTGCTCAATGCCCTGCTGGATATCTACGCCCGCACCGATCACGCCCGCACCCGCTCGATTAAAGGCTACGTGCAACTGGCGAAGATGATTCTGTACATTTTTGGCGCAATCATTATCGTCGCGACGCTGATAGACCGGTCGCCGCTGCTGCTGTTGTCGGGTCTGGGCGCAATGTCGGCAGTGATTCTGTTGGTCTACAAAGACACCCTGCTGTCATTCGTCGCCAGCGTGCAGTTGACCAGCAACGACATGCTGCGGGTCGGCGACTGGATCGAAATGCCGCAAGTCGGTGCCGACGGTGATGTGGTCGACATCACGCTGCACACGGTCAAAGTGCAGAACTTTGATAAAACCATCGTCTCGATTCCGACTTGGCGAATGATGTCCGAGTCGTTCAAAAACTGGCGCGGCATGCAGCAATCCGGCGGACGCCGGATCAAACGCAGCCTGTTCATTGATGCCAGCGGCGTGCGTTTCGTGCGCGATGACGAAGAGCTCAAACTCACCCAGATCCATCTGCTGACTGATTACATCGGCCGTAAACAGGCCGAACTGAAGAGCTGGAACGAAGCCCAAGGCAACGTCGCAGCACTGTCCGCCAACCGTCGACGCATGACCAATATCGGTACATTCCGCGCCTATGCGCTGGCTTATCTGCACAGCCACCCGGATATCCAGCCGGACATGACCTGCATGGTCCGGCAGATGCAGGCCACCGCACAGGGCATCCCCCTGGAAATCTACTGCTTCACTCGGACCACCGCCTGGGCCGACTACGAGCGAATTCAGGGCGACATCTTCGATTACCTGCTGGCGGTGATGCCAGAGTTTGGCCTGAGCCTGTATCAACAGCCCAGCGGTATGGATTTTCGGGCTGGATGGACAGGCAACGCTAAATCAGCCGATTAGCAACGGCACCCTGGCGCCTGGCGCCCCATCGACTGATCCACACCGACCCCACGATGACCATCCCGCCCACGAACAACCGGCCCAGGTTTTCGTGCTGATTCCACAGCAACAGGTTGATCAGCAACCCCACCGGCACGTGCAGGTTGTTCATGACCGCCAGGGTGCCGCCGTTGACCAGGCACGCGCCTTTGTTCCACCAGTACATGCCCAGCGCTGTAGAGCACAGCCCCAGGAATAACAACACGATCCATTGTTGGGGAGCTTCGGGCAAATGCTGCGTATTACCAAACAACAGGAACGCCGGCAAGGCGACGGCCAGTGCCCCCAGGTAGAAATAGCCGAACCTGCGGTAATGAGGCAGATCACTCGGGTAGCGTGCCACCAGATGCTTGTACAACACTTGCCCGGCGGCGTAGGTGAAGTTGGCCACCTGCAACAACAGAAAACCGCCGAAGAAGTCAGAGTCGATCCCGTCGTAGCGAATGACTCCGGCGCCCAGTACAGCGACCAACGCCGCCAACAAGGCCCAAGGGTTGAAACGGCGATTCAGTGCGTCTTCGATCAGGGTTACGTGCAACGGCGTGAGAATGGTGAATAACAGCACTTCGGGCACGGTCAGCACGCGAAAGCTCAAGTACAGGCACACGTAGGTGACCCCGAACTGCAAGGCGCCAATCAGTAGCATGCCGCGCATGAAGCCGGGTTCGACCTGACGCCAGCGTGTCAGCGGAATAAACACTAACCCGGCCAAGACCACCCGAATCAGCACCGCGAAGTAGCTGTCAACGTGCCCTGCCAGGTACACGCCAATCAGGTTGAACGAAAACGCCTGAATCAGCGTCACGAATAATAGATAGCCCATGCTCGCCCCTTTTCAGTGGCGGCGACCTTAGCGTTTCGGGATCAGACAGGCAATAAAAAGCCCGATCAGCACAAAAGGATGATCGGGCAGTGCACCTAAGGAGCAACAGGTACCAAGGGAAGTCGGTGGAGCGCGGGGGTCAGGCGACCTGGGCGAGTTTTGCTTTGGCCTGATTCAGGCCTTTCTCGAGGAAGTCACCGCCCATGTTCAGGCCTTCGGCGTGGATGAAGGTGACGTCGTGGATGCCGACAAAACCGAGCACTTGACGCAGGTAGGGCTCCTGATGGTCGAGGCTGCTGCCCGCATAGATACCGCCACGAGCGGTCAACACATAGGCACGTTTGCCGATGAGCAGCCCCTGAGGACCTGTCTCGCCGTATTTAAAGGTCACGCCAGCACGCAGCACATGGTCGAACCAGGCTTTGAGGGTGCTGGGGATCGCAAAGTTGTACATGGGCGCGGCCAACACCAACACATCGGCTGCGACCAGTTCATCCGTCAGCTGAGTGGAGCGCTCAAGGGCCAGTTGCTCGGTTTCATTGCGTTGCTCGGCTGGTTTCATCCAGCCTCCGAGCAAGGTTGAATCCAGATGCGGCACAGGGTTGATCGCCAGGTCACGCACGGTTATCTGATCCGCCGGATGCGCAACCTGCCATTGGCTGATGAATTGCTGGGTCAATTGGCGTGAGACCGAGTCTTGCTGGCGGGCGCTGCTTTCAATGATCAGTACGCGGGACATGGGATGTTGCCTCCATCGAAGAGTGTCTTGAGTCGATGGAGTGAAGGTTAAACAGGAGCGAATCGATTAAAAAGCGTAAAAACCTGCTACAAACCATCTAATAAATTGTTTTATCGAAAACGGGGCATTACTCTCGCTCAAGAGCGGAAGCAGCCCCGAGTGAGCGTTCTATTTAGGCGCGCAGGTCAGCTTGATCCGCAGTTTGATGATGCTGCGGCTGAACTTGGCTGAGACATCCACACTGCTTTTAGGAGGGATCTGCACCCGCCGAGTACGTGGTGCTTCGGGGCCATTGCTGAACACCACCGTGCACTGCGCATCAGAAGCACCATAGTTGTGCAGCGTAATAGCGCCCATGTCGTAGTCGGTATCGTGGCTTGTGTAGTCGACCTGGGCACCGTTGTATTCCTTTTCCACGTCAATCGGATACGCGAAAGCAGTGACGGGCAACAATGCCAACAACACACAACAGAATTTTTTCATTCGGCAGTCTCCAATTTGGAGTGCCAGCTTAGACAAGAGGAGCGAGTGATGAAAGCGCCCCGCGTGACCCTGGATCAATGGCGGACACTGCAAGCGGTGGTCGACCACGGTGGCTTCGCCCAAGCGGCCGAAGCCTTGCACCGCTCACAGTCTTCCGTGAGCTACACCGTGGCCCGGATGCAAGACCAGCTTGGCGTGCCGTTATTGCGTATCGACGGGCGTAAAGCGGTGTTGACCGACGCTGGCGGGGTGCTCTTGCGTCGCTCCCGGCAGTTGGTCAAGCAGGCCAGCCAACTGGAGGACCTGGCCCACCATATGGAACAAGGCTGGGAGGCAGAGGTACGGCTAGTGGTCGATGCAGCCTACCCTAACGCGCGACTGGTGCGTGCCTTGACCGCGTTCATGCCGCAAAGCCGTGGCTGCCGCGTGCGGTTACGCGAGGAAGTGTTGTCCGGAGTCGAAGAAGTGCTCCTTGAAGGCGTCGCCGATCTGGCCATTAGCGGCTTCAGTATCCCTGGGTACCTGGGGACCGAAATGAGCGCCGTCGAGTTCGTCGCCGTCGCTCACCCTGAGCACCCGCTGCATCAAATGAATCGCGAGTTGAATTTCCAGGACCTGGAAAGTCACCTGCAAGTCGTGATCCGCGACTCCGGCCGTCAACAGCCCCGCGACGTCGGCTGGCTGGGCGCTGAACAACGCTGGACGGTTGGTAGCCTAGCAACCGCCGCAACCTTCGTCAGCAGCGGTTTGGGCTTCGCCTGGCTGCCACGGCACGTGATCGAGCGTGAACTCCAGGAAGGCACACTCAAAGCCCTGCCGCTGGATCAAGGCGGCAGCCGTCATCCGGTGTTCTATCTTTACTCGAGCAAGGACAAATCGCTGGGGCCCGCGACGCAGATTCTGATCGACCTGATCCGCACCTTCGACACGGCCCCGCTGAGCGCCGCATTTGCGGCCCCACAACAAGCCTGACAGGGAAATCGACCATGGCCTTTTTTGAGCATGACGGCTGTTCATTGCACTACGAAGAATATGGTCAGGGTTCGCCGCTGCTATTGGTGCACGGCCTGGGTTCAAGCTGCCAGGACTGGGAATACCAGATCCCGACCCTGGCCGCGCGCTACCGCGTCATTGTCATGGACATGCGCGGCCACGGTCGCTCCGACAAGCCCAACGAGCGCTACAGCATTCCCGGTTTCGCCGCCGACGTCGAAGCGCTGATTGAACATTTGCAGCTGGGGCCGGTGCACCTGGTCGGATTGTCGATGGGCGGTATGATCGGCTTTCAATTGGCGGTCGATCACCCGTCCTTGCTCAAAAGCCTGTGCATCGTGAACAGCGCGCCACAAGTCAAACTCAAAACCGCCAACGACGGCTTGCAATGGGCTAAACGCTGGGGCCTGGGGCGGCTGTTCAGCATGTCCGCCATCGGCAAGGGCCTGGGCCAGACCCTGTTCCCCAAACCCGAGCAAGCCGACCTGCGCAACAAAATCGCCGAGCGCTGGGGGCAAAACGACAAACGCGCTTATCTCGCCAGTTTCGATGCCATCGTCGGTTGGGGCGTGCAGGAAAAACTGTCACGAATCAGTTGCCCGACCCTGATCGTCAGCGCTGATCACGATTACACCCCGGTGGCCTTGAAAGAAGCTTACGTGGGCCTGATCCGCCAGGCTCGACTGGTGGTGATCAAGGACTCCCGGCACGCCACGCCGCTGGATCAACCTGAAGCATTCAACCGGGAACTGCTGGCATTTGTCGATGACGCTGAAGCGGCTTCAGGGCGATGAGTGAACCGTAGGGGGCACCTCCATCCGGGCGCTATCCGTTCGGACAGTGCGCCCGGCACTGTCCAAAAAAACCCAAACGTGCTTACCTTGTGCCCTTGATCGCACCCGCATGAATTGCTTTTTTGCAGTCGAAACCACTACCCAGGATCACTGACCCATGCTGAAAAAAATCGTCCTCGCCGCTTGTTCCGTGCTGTTCGCCGCCAATCTGATGGCCGCACAACCGACCGCCAAGCCGACCCACGTGCTGCTGACCACCGACATGGGCGAGATCGTCATCGAGCTTGAAGACACCAAGGCGCCGATCAGCACCCAGAACTTCCTGGGCTATGTCGACAGCGGCTTCTACGCCAACACCATCTTTCACCGGGTCATTCCGGGCTTCATGATTCAGGGCGGCGGGTTTAATCAGTACATGGTACAAAAACCGACCAAAGACCCGATCAAGAACGAAGCCAACAACGGCCTGCACAACGTGCGCGGCACGATCGCAATGGCGCGGACGTCGGACGTAAACTCGGCCACTAGCCAGTTTTTCATCAACCACAAAGACAATGACATGCTCGACAACGGCGCTCGCGACTTCGGTTATGCGGTGTTCGGTAAAGTCATCAAAGGCATGGACGTGGTCGACCAGATCGCTCAGACGCCTACCAGCACCCAAAAAGGCATGCAAAACGTACCCTCAACCCCTGTGTTGATTAAGTCAGCCAAACGTATCGACTAAGTCGATGCACATCGGGCCGCCTGAAACCGCCGTGAGCAACGTCGGAGGCAGGCGGTGTGATGAGGGAAGTTTTTCACCTGCAAGGAGAGCCCGCCGCGGCGGGCGTCAGAACCAATGTTCTATCGTCGTTTTGAACAACTGATCGATATTTTCCGCGACGCCCCCACTGCCGCCCCACCGAACCAAGTCCTGCCGTTTTACATCTATTACCTGCGTCAGGTCTGGCCGAGTTTCGCCGCGTTGTTGGTGGTCGGGCTGATTGGCGCCCTGATCGAAGTCGCGCTGTTCAGTTACCTGAGCCGGATCATCGACCTGGCCCAAGGCACCCCCAATGCCGATTTCTTCAGTGTGCACAGCACTGAGCTGATCTGGATGGCCGTGGTTGCGCTGGTGTTCCGACCGATCTTCGTCGGCCTGCACGACCTGCTGGTGCATCAGACCATCAGTCCTGGCATGACCAGCATGATTCGCTGGCAGAACCACAGCTATGTGCTCAAACAGAGCCTCAACTTTTTCCAGAACGACTTCGCCGGACGCATCGCCCAGCGGATCATGCAGACCGGTAACTCGCTACGTGATTCTGCGGTGCAAGCGGTGGACGCGTTGTGGCATGTGCTGATCTACGCCATCGGCTCGCTGGTGCTGTTCGCCGAAGCCGACTGGCGCCTGATGATCCCGCTGTTGGCCTGGATCGCCTGCTACATCCTCGCCCTGTGCTACTTCGTGCCGAGAGTCAAAGAACGCTCGGTGGTGTCGTCGGAGGCCCGCTCCAAGCTGATGGGTCGGATTGTCGACGGCTACACCAACATCACCACCCTCAAACTGTTCGCTCACACTAATTTCGAGCAGCAATACGCTCGGGAAGCGATCAGAGAACAGACCGAAAAAAGCCAACTGGCCGGTCGGGTGGTCACGTCCATGGACACGGTGATCACCACCATGAACGGGGTGTTGATCGTCAGCACCACCGGCCTGGCGCTGTGGTTGTGGACTCAATCCTCGATTTCGGTCGGCGCCATTGCCCTGGCAACCGGGCTGGCGATCCGCATCGTCAACATGTCCGGCTGGATCATGTGGGTGGTCAACGGCATTTTCGAGAACATCGGCATGGTCCAGGACGGCCTGCAAACCATTGCTCAACCGGTCAGCGTCACCGACCGCGAGTCAGCGCCTGCATTGAAGGTCGAGCGCGGCGGTGTGAAGTTCGAGCATGTCGATTTCCACTACGGCAAAAGCAGCGGCATCATCCACGGCCTGAATCTGGACATCAAACCCGGTGAAAAAATCGGCTTGATCGGGCCATCCGGCGCGGGCAAATCAACGTTGGTCAACCTGCTCCTGCGCCTGTATGACCTACAAGGCGGGCAGATTCTGGTCGATGGGCAGGACATTTCTCACGTTGCCCAGGAAAGCCTGCGCGAACGCATTGGCATGATCACCCAGGACACCTCGCTACTGCACCGTTCAATCCGTGACAACTTGCTCTATGGCAAACCCGACGCCACCGATGCAGAACTGTGGGAAGCGGTGCGCAAGGCTCGCGCCGATGAGTTTATTCCACTGCTATCCGACGCTGAAGGCCGCACAGGCTTCGACGCGCATGTCGGCGAGCGCGGGGTCAAACTGTCGGGTGGTCAACGGCAGCGGATCGCTATTGCCCGCGTACTGCTCAAGGACGCGCCCATCCTGATCATGGACGAGGCGACCTCAGCCCTGGATTCGGAGGTTGAAGCGGCGATCCAGGAAAGTCTGGAAACCCTGATGCAAGGCAAAACGGTGATCGCCATCGCCCACCGGCTCTCGACTATCGCCCGCATGGACCGCCTGGTGGTTCTGGAAAAAGGCCAGATCGCCGAGAGCGGCACCCATGCTGAATTGCTGGCCCATGGCGGCCTGTATGCGCGGCTGTGGCAGCATCAGACTGGTGGGTTTGTCGGAATTGATTGAAGGTGGCTCGATCAGCTGCCTTGAACCTCAATCCTGCCGATACGGCAACGCTGCTCGAGCCTCTTCGGCGTAGGCCAGGATGCCTTCGCTCTCCTGGTCGAGGAAGTCGCTGACCGCCGCCTTCAACCCTGGATGCGCCAGGTAATGCCAGGAGTGGGTGATGACCGGTTCAAAGCCTCGAATCAACTTGTGTTCGCCCTGAGCGCCGGCATCAAAACGCTGCACCCCATGGGCAATCGCGTAATCCATGCCTTGGTAAAAGCAGGTCTCGAAGTGCAGCCGGTCGAACTCGGCCAGACACCCCCAGTAGCGCCCATAGAAACTGTCGCCGCCAATCAGGCTGAACGCCATCGCCACCGGCCTTGAGCCTTGCTTGGCCAAGACCACTCGGATCGCTTCGGGCATACGCTCTGCCAGGAGGCTGAAGAACTCGCGGGTCAGGTACGGCGTTTGTCGACGTACTGCATAGGTGTTGGCATAGCAGGCATACACGAAGTCCCATTGCGCTTCGCTCAGTTGATGGCCTTCGAGCCATTCGAACTCAATGCCCTGCCCCGCCACTTGTTCGCGTTCTTTGCGCATCTGCTTACGCTTACGGGAACTCAAGGCGTCGAGAAAGTCCTGGAAGTCGCGATAACCACGATTCTGCCAATGAAACTGGCAACCCAGCCGCTGCAACCAACCCTGCTGTTCCGCCAGCAAGGTATCGGCCACCGGATCGGTGAAGTTGATGTGCACGCTCGACAGCTTTTCGATTTCGATATAACCGGGCAGGCTCGCCAATAGCTCAATCCCGGCTTCCGGGGTCGCCGAGAGCAAACGCGGCCCGCTCACCGGGCTGAACGGCACGGCGACCAACAGCTTCGGGTAATAGTCGATACCGGCGCGTTTGCAGGCATCGGCCCACGCGTGGTCAAACACGTACTCGCCATAGGAATGCCATTTACGGTAGCTGGGCAGCGCCGCAATCAGTTGGCCGTTTTCGTAGTGCAGCAAGTGTTCTGCTCGCCAACCTGAATGTGGGCCGAGGCTGCCGCTGTCTTCCAGTGAGCTGAGGAAGGCGTGGCGTAAAAAAGGCTGGGCAGTGGGCACCAAGGCATCCCACAGCTCAGGTGCCAGCGCTGAAAGGCTGTCCAAACGTTGTAGCGGCATCAGCATTCCCCACGCGTTATCGCACACAAGCCTGGCGAGTATCGCGCATCCTCTGAGTAAGCCGAAATAAAAAAAACGGACGAGACAGCGCCGTTGCCACGTCTAAATCCTTACCGAATACCTGCTGCTCATGCACCAGGTGTCGGCCGATCTAACCCGAATAGGCAATCGGCGCCTCAAAGAGACATCGTCGATCAATGCTTACGCAGAATTACGCTGCCGATTGAGTAGCCAGCACCGAACGAGCTGAGCACGCCCAGTGCGCCACTCGGCAAGTCGTCTTGGTATGTGTGCAGCGCGATCACTGAACCGGCCGAGCTGGTATTGGCGTAAGTGTCGAGAATCACTGGCGCCTCTTCCAGCGAGGCTTCGCGGCCCAGCAGTTTTTTCACAATCAAGTGGTTCATGCTGAGGTTGGCTTGATGCAACCAGAAACGTTTGATGTCCCTGACGTCCAGAGCGTTTTCCTGCAAATGGGTGCCGATCAGCTCTGCCACCATCGGGCACACGTCACGGAACACTTTGCGGCCTTCCTGAACGAACAGCTTGTCCGGGGCACCGATGCCCTCTTCTGCCGCGCGATTGAGGAAGCCGAAGTTGTTACGAATATTGTTGGAGAATTTGGTCAGCAGTTTGGTACTGACAATGTCGAACTGATGCGGTGAGGTCGCCAGGTCCGCGCGTTCAATCACCACCGCCGTAGCGGCGTCGCCGAAGATAAAGTGGCTGTCGCGGTCACGGAAATTCAGGTGGCCGGTGCAGATTTCCGGGCTTATGACCAATACCGCCCGGGCCTGGCCCAACTTAACGGTGTTGCACGCTTGCTGGATGCCGAACGTCGCGGACGAACAAGCAACATTCATGTCAAAGCCGAAACCCTGGACACCCAGCGCTTCCTGAATTTCGATAGAGATCGCCGGATAAGCACGTTGCAGGTTGGAGCAGGCGACAATCACGCCGTCGATATCGGCAGCGGTTTTGCCTGCACGTTGCAAGGCTTGTTCGGCGGCAGCGACGCCCATCTGGCAGAGGATCGACCACTCGTCATTGGAGCGCTCTGGCAAACGCGGCGCCATGCGCAGCGGATCGAGAATGCCTTCCTTGTCCATGACGAAACGGCTTTTGATGCCGGATGCTCTTTCGATAAAAGCTGCGCTCGACTCTGTCAGCGCCTGAACGTCTCCACGCTCAATCGCTGACGCGTTTTCGGCATTGAACAGGGCGACATAGGCATTGAAGGACTGCACCAGCTCATCGTTGGAAATGCTGTTGGCCGGGGTATACAGGCCAGTGCCACTGATGACGACGTTATACACGGTCGTTCCTCTCTTATTGATCGTTGCAAGCAACGACTTGCTGGGCTTGAAGATTGGTACAAACGTACCAATACGTACGAAAAACTGTCCCGTTAAGGCACGGGTTTCAGGTTGGATCACTTGGCAGGCGGGCCGACCTTCGGCGACTGAGCTTCCGTTTTCGCGAATTCACTCGCGAAAACGTCGGCACGGTCAGCAACGTTCTATCAGACAGCCTGCGGACAATGGTGCGAAGTGTGCCATATCGGCCCGATTTTCGCGCTATTCAGCCATCCACCTGGCTCCATTGCTTACTCAGACGCTTGTCCGAAACCGGAATTTTTGTCCCCAACTGCTGGGCAAACAGCGACACGCGATACTCCTCCAGCCACCAGCGATACAGCACCAACTCAGCGTCGCGCTTGCCTTCCTGGGCATGCTTGCTGGCGCGGGCCTGATACTGAGCCCACAAGCCCGCCAGTTCGATGCTCCAGACCCGGTCTTTCTGCACTTGGCCAGGTAGTTTTTCCAGGCGCATTTCGATGGATTTCAAATAGCGCGGCAGCTCCTTGAGCCACTGTGCAGGCGTTTCGCGGACGAAGCCCGGATACACCAGATACTTCAACTGCGACTTGATGTCGTTGAGCGCTACCGCCTGCGCCAGATCAATCTTGCCCTTGAAGCGCTTTTGCAGGCCATGCCACAGGGTCAGGATATCCAGTGTCAGTTTCGCCAGGCGCTCAGCATGCTCGGTCCAGCCGGCACGTTTGCGTTCGGCCAGTGCTGCCAGCCCGGCACCGTCACGCGGCAGGCTGTCTTCGCCATCGAGAATGCAGCTGTCGAGGCTGGCCAACAGAATGTCTTCGATCAACCCATCGACCCGGCCCAGCTCGCGGTGGAGCAACGCCAGTTCGGTCTGCCCCGGCAATTTGCTGCGCAGGAACTTGGCGGGTTCGGCGAGTTGCTGCAACAGCAGACGCTGCAAGGCTCGGCGGTGTTGATACTCGGCCTCAGCAGGCGTCGAGAAGCGCCCTTCCTTGACCGTGCCCGACTCTTCGACCAGCGCCGGGTAAACCGTCATCGACAGGCCCGCGATGTTTTGTTGGGTTTTTTCGGCTACCGGGGCGAAGATTTTGGCCTCGACAGGCAACTGGCTTTTCGAGGTGTGCGGCGCAGCCAATGCCGCTTGGCTGGCCTCGGCGAAACGCGCGGTCAACTCGGCCAAATCACGCCCTTCGCCGAGGAATTTCCCGCTGCCGTCAAGGATTTCCAGGTTCATCTTCAGGTGATTTTCAAGCTGCTGGGTCGCTTCGACCCAGGCTTCGTCCGTCACTCGCGCGCCGGTCATGCGCAGCAATTCACGACCCAGCGCATGGGGCAACGAGCCCTCGCCGAAGGTGATGCGCTGCAGGGCCGCCTTGATGAAGTCGGGCACCGGCACAAAGTTTTTGCGAACCGCCTTGGGCAGGTTGCGCACCAACGCGATGCATTTGGTTTCCAGCAACCCCGGTACCAGCCATTCCAGACGCTCGCCAGGCAATACCGGCAGCAACGGCGCGGGCACCCGCAGGGTTACCCCGTCGCGCGGATGATTGGGCTCGAAGTGATAACTCAGGGCCAGGGTCAGATCGCCCAGGCGCAGGGTGTCCGGGTAATACGCGGCCGTGATTTCGCTGGCTTCGCGGGCCAGCACGTCTTCTTCGCGCATGATCAGCAGCTGCGGATTTTTCTGGCTTTCGACCTTGTACCAACTGTCGAAGGTCGCGGTTTGATGAATCTCCGCCGGGACCCGTGCTTCGTAGAAACTGAATAGCGTGTCTTCGTCGGCCAGGATGTCACGACGGCGGGCCTTGGCCTCCAGTTCGTCGAGTTGTTCCAGCAACTGAGTGTTGGCGGTCAGGCATTTAGCCCGCGAAAGAATCTCGCCACGCACCAGCCCTTCACGGATAAACAGTTCACGGGATACCTGAGGATCGATCGGCCCGTAATGCACCGGACGCCGACCGACCACGATCAGGCCGAACAACGTGATCTGCTCGAACGCAACGACCTGGCCGCGCTTTTTCTCCCAATGCGGCTCGAAATGGTTCTTCTTGATCAGGTGCCCGGCCAACGGCTCGATCCAGTCCGCATCGATCTTGGCCACCATGCGCGCGTAGAGCTTGGTGGTCTCCACCAGCTCGGCGGCCATCAGCCATTGCGGGCGTTTCTTGCCCAGCCCGGACGACGGATGAATCCAGAACCGCCGCTGGCGCGCGCCGAGGTAATCACCGTCTTCGGTCTTCTGCCCGATTTGGCTGAGCAAGCCCGACAGCACGGCCTTGTGCAACTTGGTGTAATCGGCCGGTTCGTGGTTGACCGTTAACTGCAGGTCACGGCAGATCAGGCTCAATTGCCGATGGGAATCGCGCCACTCGCGCAGGCGCAGGTAGTTGAGGAAGTTTTTGCGGCACCAGTTGCGTAGCGGGCTGGCAGTCAGGGCCAGGCGTTGTTCTTCAAAACCGCGCCACAAATTGACCAACCCGGCAAAGTCGGAATCGATGTCCTTCCATTGCGCATGGGCCTGATCCGCCGCCTGCTGCCGCTCGGGCGGACGTTCTCGTACGTCCTGCACGGACATGGCGCTGGCAACGATCAAGACTTCCTGCAAGCTGCCTTGTTTGGCCGCCTCCAGCAACATGCGCCCCATGCGCGGGTCCACCGGCAAACGTGCCAACTGGCGACCCAGCGGTGTCAGTTGGTTCTCGCGGTTGACCGCCGACAGCTCTTGCAACAGGTTGAAACCGTCGCTGATGGCCTTGCCATCGGGTGGCTCGATAAAGGGGAAGTCGGTGATCTCGCCCAGACGCAGATGGAGCATCTGCAGAATCACGGCCGCCAGGTTGGTCCGCAGGATTTCCGGATCAGTGAACTCCGGTCTGCCGTTGAAGTCCTCCTCGCTGTACAAGCGCACGCACAGCCCCGGCTCGACCCGGCCGCAACGGCCTTTGCGCTGGTTGGCGCTGGCTTGCGAAACCGCTTCGATGGGCAGACGCTGAACCTTGGCGCGATAGCTGTAACGGCTGATCCGCGCAGTACCGCTGTCAATCACGTAGCGAATGCCTGGCACCGTCAACGAGGTTTCGGCAACGTTGGTCGCCAGCACCACACGCCGTCCAGGATGGGACTGGAAAATCCGCTGCTGTTCAGCCGGAGACAGGCGTGCGTACAACGGCAGGATTTCAGTGTGTTTGAGTTGGGCCTTGCGCAGCATCTCGGCGGCATCACGGATTTCCCGTTCGCCCGGCAAAAACACCAGCACATCGCCGGGGCTCTTGCGTTCGCTACGCTCGAACGCTTCCAGTTCATCAAGGGTCGCCAGAATCGCCTGATCGACCGTCAAGTCGTCCTCGACCGCATTGCCCTCTTCGTCCTGCTGGGACGTCAGAGGGCGGTACCAGGTTTCCACCGGAAACGTGCGACCCGAGACTTCGACAATCGGCGCGTCATTGAAATGCTCGGAGAAACGCTGCAGGTCGATGGTCGCCGAGGTGATGATGAGTTTCAGGTCAGGGCGACGCGGCAGCAGGGTTTTCAAGTAGCCGAGCAGGAAGTCGATGTTCAGGCTGCGTTCGTGAGCTTCGTCGACGATGATCGTGTCATAGCGTTCCAGGTAGCGGTCGTGCTGGGTTTCAGCCAGCAGAATACCGTCGGTCATCAGCTTGATCAGGGTGTTGCTGTCACTTTGATCTTCGAAACGCACTTGATAGCCAACCAGCGCGCCCAGCGGCGTCCCCAGTTCTTCGGCGACCCGGCTTGCCACGCTGCGGGCAGCGATCCGGCGCGGCTGGGTATGACCGATCAGGCCGTGCTGCCCACGACCGATTTCCAGGCAGATCTTCGGCAACTGCGTGGTTTTGCCTGACCCGGTTTCGCCCGCAATGATCAGCACCTGATGCTTGAGCAACGCCGCTTTGATCTCGTCGCGCTTGGCGGCAATCGGCAGGCTGTCGTCGTAGCGAATCACCGGCAGGCTGTCGCGCCGGGCCGTGACCTGGGCAAAAGACGCCTGCACGCGCGCCGTCCACTGCGCCAGCTTGGCCTCGTTGGGCTTCTTTTGAAGCTCATGCAACTGACGACGAAAGCGATGACGATCAGAAATCATCGCGTGGTCGAGGTTTCTCAGCAATTGGTCGATGGAGGGCGATTCGTCAGTCATCAGATGCGCAGAGTCTTTTGATGGGTGCAAAGGCGGGGATTGTCGCACAACACAATCCCTGTAGGCGCTGCCGGAGGCTGCGATTGGCCGCGAAGCGGTCATACGGACCTTATCGCGGGCAAGCGCGCGCCTACAAAAACAATCAAGCCCCGCATCGGCGGGGCTTGGGGTGTAGCGCTGCCTGGCTTATTTTTTCAGCCCGAGTTTTTTCAGTTCTTCATCACGCAGTTCCCGGCGCAGGATCTTGCCGACGTTGGTGGTCGGCAACGCGTCGCGAAATTCGACCGACTTCGGCACTTTATAGCCCGTGACATTGGCACGCATGTGTTCCATGACCTGATCTTTGGTCAGGGTCACACCCGGCTTGACGACGATGAACAGCTTGATCGCCTCACCAGATTTTTCGTCAGGGATACCGATGGCGGCGCACTGCAGGACGCCGGGCAACATCACCAGCACGTCTTCAAGTTCGTTGGGGTAGACGTTGAAACCGGAGATCAGAATCATGTCTTTCTTGCGATCGACAATGCGCAAGTAACCGTCTGGCTGGATGATCGCGATGTCGCCGGTTTTCAACCAGCCCTCGGCGTCGAGCATTTCATCGGTGGCTTCCTGATTGTGCCAGTAGCCCTTCATGACTTGCGGGCCTTTGACACACAACTCACCGACCCCGCCCAACGGCAACTCATTGCCTTCGTCGTCGATCACCCGGCACAACGTGGATGGCACCGGAATACCGATGGTGCCCACCTGTATCTTCTGGATCGGATTGACCGTGGCCACCGGGCTGGTTTCGGTCATGCCGTAACCTTCGCAGATTGCGCAGCCGGTCACTGCTTCCCAGCGCTCGGCGGCGGCCAATTGCAGGGCCATGCCGCCGGACAGGGTGACTTTCAAGGCAGAGAAGTCGAGTTTGCGGAACGCTTCGTTATTGCACAGCGCCACAAACAAGGTGTTGAGGCCGACAAAACCACTGAACTTCCACTTCGACAGCTCCTTGACCATCGCCGGCAGGTCGCGCGGGTTGCTGATCAGGATGTTGTGGTTGCCGATCAGCATCATCGACATGCAGTGAAAGGTGAAGGCATAGATGTGATACAGCGGCAGCGGCGTGATCAGAATCTCGCACCCTTCATGCAGGTTGGAGCCCATCAGCGCCTTGCATTGCAGCATGTTGGCGATCAGGTTGCGGTGGGTCAGCATGGCACCCTTGGCCACACCTGTGGTACCGCCGGTGTACTGCAACACGGCGACGTCGCTGCTGACAGGCGAAGCGTCCTTCACCGGCTGACCACGGCCCTTGCTCAGCACATCGTTGAGTTTGATCGCCTTGGGCAAGTGATACGCCGGGACCATTTTCTTCACGTACTTGATCACGCTGTTGATCAGCAGACGCTTGAGCGGTGACAGCATATCCGCCACTTCGGTAACGATGACGTACTGAACCTGGGTCTTGGGCACCACTTTTTCGGCCAGGTGCGCCATGTTCGCCAGGCACACCAGCGCCTTCGCGCCAGAGTCGTTGAACTGATGTTCCATCTCCCGCGCGGTGTACAGCGGGTTGGTGTTGACCACGATCAAGCCGGCGCGGATAGCTCCAAACACAGCGATCGGGTACTGCAGCAAATTGGGCAACTGCACGGCGATACGGTCGCCCGGTTGCAGGTTGGTGTGCTGCTGCAGATAAGCAGCAAACGCACCCGATAATTCATACAGCTCACCGTAAGTGAGGGTCTTGCCCAGGTTGCTGAAAGCCGGTTTATTGGCGAAACGCTCACAAGACTGCTTCAATACCGCCTGAATATTTGGATACTCGTCAGGATTGATATCGGCAGCAATGCCAGACGGATATTTATCCTTCCAGAAATTTTCGATCATGGAAGCCGACTCCTCAGCGACAGCGAATTCTACACACCGCTTGAATGCGATTATTTTTTTGTGTTTTGTTGCGGGCTTTTTTGCTTGCCAATGGGGCAAAAAGCGGGCCGAGAGTAGCAGCTTTGCCATGGGTCGACTAGAGCCAATAGCGGCCCATATAGTCACAATTGTGACTTTTTAATATGCTCAGGTCACATTTAGAGCAAAGATACTATTCAGCGAGAACCGGAGTGTCAGGGACACCGCGATGGCGGTATTTCAGGTATTCCGCGTCAAACCGCTCGCCAATAAATTCGCGCCCACAGATTTGTGAATAACCTGTGGGCGCGAGTTTATTCGCGATGTCGATGTGTCTGGCACACCGCTTTACGGGACTAATGTCTCAGGCAATATCACGCAACTCACGGCGCAGGATTTTGCCCACAGGGGTCATCGGCAATGAGTCGCGCAGCACGATGTGTTTGGGCACTTTGTAGGCGGTGAAGTTTTCTTTGCAGTAGGCCTTGAGTTCTTCAACACTCACGCCCGACTCCCGCGCCACCACGAACAGCTTCACCGCTTCGCCCGAGCGATCGTCCGGCACGCCGATCACCGCACAACTGGCGACCTGGGGGTGTGCCATGACGACATCTTCGATTTCATTGGGGTACACGTTGAAGCCGGAGACGATGATCATGTCTTTCTTGCGGTCGACGATGCGTACAAAGCCGTCCGGATCAATGACCGCGATGTCGCCGGTCTTCAACCAGCCGTCAGCATCCAGCACCTCGTCGGTGGCCTCAGGTCGCTGCCAATACCCCTTCATCACCTGCGGGCCCTGGATGCACAGTTCGCCACGCTCTCCAATCGCCAGCTCGACCCCGTTGTCATCGATAATTTTCAACGCCGTACCGGGGACAGGAATCCCCACCGTGCCCAGCCGCGCCTGATCGCCGTATGGGTTGGTACAGGCCACCGGGGAGGTTTCGGTCAAGCCGTAACCTTCAACAATTCGGCAACCGGTAAGTTGCTGCCAGCGTTCGGCCGTGGCCTTGACCAGCGCGGTGCCTCCGGAGTTGGTGAGTTTGAGGTTAGAGAAGTCCAGGCTTTTGAAATCAGGGTGCTCCATCAAGGCCACGAACAATGTGTTCAGCCCCAACAACGCCGAGAAGCGCCATTTTTTCAGCTCCTTGATGAAGCCGCCGATGTCCCGTGGGTTGGTGATCAGTACGTTATGGTTGCCGCTGACCATCATGCACATGCAGTTCGCGGTGAAGGCATAGATGTGATAAAGCGGCAACGGCGCGATCATCACTTCGCTGCCCTGTTTGAAAAGTTGGCTGCCGTCCGGGCCATGCTGCGACATGCAGGCATAAACCTGCTGCATGTTCGCCACCAGATTGCCATGGGTGAGCATCGCGCCTTTGGGCAAACCGGTGGTGCCACCGGTGTATTGCAGCACCGCAATATCGTCACTGCTGACCTTGACCCCTTGCAAATGATGGCCGCGCCCCAGCTTCAATACGCTCTTGAACGGGACGGCCTGCGGCAGGCTGAACGCAGGGACCATCTTTTTTACTTTGTCGACCAGGGTATTGACCAACCAGCCTTTGGCCGCAGGCTGCATATCGCCCATTTTTACTTCGATCAGGTACTGGATATCGGTGTCAGGCAGAACGTCCTGCACCAGCTTGCCGAAAATATTCAGGTAGACCAGTGCACGGGCACCTGAGTCCTTGAACTGATGGCGCATTTCGCGAGCGGTGTACAGTGGGTTGGTGTTGACCACGATCAGGCCGGCACGCAACGCGCCAAACACCGCAATCGGGTATTGCAGCAGGTTGGGCATTTGCACCGCGATGCGATCACCCGGCTGCAGGTCAGTCTGTGTTTGCACGTAGGCGGTGAACGCCGCCGAGTAACGTTCCAGCTCGGCGTAAGTGAGGGTTACCCCCATATTGCTGAAAGCCGGGCGATCAGCGAACGTCTTGCAGCAGCGCTCGAACACCTCGTTCACTGACCTGTAAGCGCCGAGGTCCACCTCAGAGAGCACGCCTGCGGGCCGTTTGTCGTTCCAGAATTCAGGTTGCATTGTTTTTTTGTCCTTTTACCTGAGTGTGTCTGGCCCGCTGCATTAAAAGCGGGGCTTGCCGGACGTTAGCAGCTAACACCCACAAGGCAAATAGCGCGCAGTGCGTCATCAACAACGTGAATCTTACTGCTGGTCGGTCTGCAATTTGTCGATGCGCTATACACTGCAAACAGTCGGTCACGCAGGGCATAAGGAATCGCCATGAGTCATGATGCTTTCTGGCTTGATACCCACGATCACAGTCGCCTCTACGTCAGTCATTGGCAGCCATCTGTCACGCCCAGGGCAGTGGTGATGCTGTCGCATGGAATGGCCGAGCACAGCGCTCGCTATGAGCGGTTCGGCACAGCCTTGACTGCCGCGGGTTTCGAGCTCTACGTCCCTGATCAGCGGGGGCATGGTAAAACCGCCGCCCACGGCGTGCTTGGGCACTACGCCGATAAAAACGGCTGGAACAAAGTGGTGGGTGATCTGGCCTGTCTGAGGCAGTACATCGCCCAGACGCATCCCGACCTGCCGGTATTCCTGATGGGCCACAGCATGGGCAGCTATATTGCCCTGGCGTATCTGTTGCTACACAGCGCCGGCCTGCAAGGCGCGATTCTCAGCGGGTCGAACTTTCAGCCGGTTTCGCTTTATCGCAGCGCCCGCCTGATCGCCTGGTTGGAGTGCTGGCGCCAAGGGCCAACCGGGCGCAGTGCGTTGATCGAATGGCTATCATTCGGTTCGTTCAATAAAGCGTTCAAACCCATGCGTACGGCGTTCGACTGGCTCAGCCGCGATCCGCAAGAAGTCGACCGCTACGTCAACGATCCGTTATGCGGCTTCCGCTGTACCAACCAATTCTGGCTCGACATGCTCGCCGGGTTGCAGCACATCAGCAAACCGGCGAACCTTGAACAGATTGATCCAGGCATACCCCTGCTGGTGGTCGGCGGCGAATGTGATCCCGTCAGCAATGGCACGCGTCTCAAAGACCTTGCCGACGCCTTGATTTCGGCGGGCAATCAAGCGGTAGAGCTGAAAATTTACCCACAGGCGCGGCACGAACTGCTCAATGAAACCAACCGCGATGAAGTCACTCGTGATTTACTCACATGGCTGGAGCACGCTCTGGCCAATCCACGACCTCCGCGCACCGAATGAATGAATCGGTTTTTTCAAGACATCGATACGTAAATCGTCAACCAACACGCCACAGGATTATTCAATGACTCAAGTCACCAATACGCCTTACGAAGCTCTCGAAGTCGGCCAGACTGCCAGCTACAGCAAAACTGTCGAAGAGCGTGATATCCAGTTGTTCGCTGCGATGTCGGGCGATCACAACCCGGTGCACCTTGATCCTGAATTCGCAGCCCAAAGCATGTTCAAGGAGCGTATCGCTCACGGCATGTTCAGCGGCGCACTGATCAGCGCGGCAGTCGCATGTGAGTTGCCTGGACCGGGCACTATTTATATCGGTCAGCAAATGAGTTTTCAGAAGCCAGTGAAAATTGGCGACACCCTGACCGTGCGCCTGGAAATTCTGGAAAAGCTGCCAAAATTCCGCGTGCGCATCGCTACCCGTGTATTCAACCAGCGGGATGAACTGGTGGTTGATGGCGAAGCAGAGATCCTCGCCCCTCGCAAGCAACAGACGGTCACCCTGCCGACCTTGCCGCCTATCAGCATCGGCTGAGGTCACCGCGCCCGCACTTTGGTGCGGGCACGACTAAAGTCGAAACGAAAAAAAGGCGACCGAAGTCGCCCAAAGTGCCTTGCGTGCTCATGTACCGAAACGACTCTCAGCCTTACTTGCGCTTATGCGAGTCCTTCCAGATAAAAACTCCCAGGCCTGCGAAAAACAACACCATCAAGCCCACGGTGACAACACCGGCGACAACCACATTATCGAGAAACATAACCGCCTCCCCTGACCTGCCTTGTTCGATAGGGCTAGGTTAGCCAAGGTGACGGTGGGGGAAATTGACCCAGATCAAGCGCCACCGCGACAGCCCACGGCAGGTCGCTAATAACTGATCTGTGTCAAAAAACAGGAGGGAGGGAAGCCAGCAATCAGGGTTTTTTCGGTTTGCCCTTGGGCTTTTTCTTGCCTTTGCCCATCGGCAGCGCCTGCTCGAAAGCCTTGCGCACTTCGTTGAGGCGCTTGTCATTGAGGTCGTGCGTGCGTTTGGCGCGTTCAGCGCCCAAGTCTATCAATTTGTCGTCTTCGCTCATGGTCTGCACGTCTTGACTACGGGGATGCTGCCAATAATGCGGGGTGACGGCGGCCATGACCAGTGGTGATCTGCCTTCTTACACGACAAAACCATTCAGCGTGACTAGGCATGCAGAGAACCTGTGAAAGACGTCCGAACAACTCAAACCTCTACATCCACCCATAAGCCCTGCCTTGGCTCATCATCCATCAACGCCACCACTGGCACAGTGTTGTCGGCGTTCAATGAATCGCCCGGAACGGCCAGCGGTTCTTCCTGTGCATCCTGATGACCTTTGCCGCGTTGCCGTTCGCGCTGACGCCGCTGCTCTTCACGCAACATGATCGCGGTCTGTTCGGGATCGCGTTTGCGCAGGTCGATAGTGCTTTCGTTAGAACTCGGCTGTACCGGCACCACAGGCGGGATTTCCGGCCTTTGCTTGACGGGGTCGAGTTGCGAGGTGACTGGCACTGCACTCAGCGGAATCATTGGTGGCAGCATGTGTGGTTGTTCTCCTTATTAGCAAGCTGTCGGCTGCCGGTTCGTCGACTTGAGCCGCTTGACGCAAGACTTTCGACTATGTTCCGGCCCACAAGTGCCTTGCACGACCCTGTGCGAGGGCCCGTATCCAATGAATACGGGCTGTTTTGACGGGGCGCTTTGGTTTGGGCGCCCTGATCCGTTAATATAGTCGGCTTTTCACGGCGGGAGTCAGGCAGCATGGCGCAGCAGTATCAACCGGGGCAACGCTGGATTAGTGACAGCGAAGCCGAGCTGGGTTTAGGCACCGTTCTGGCGCAAGACGGCCGCTTGTTGACCGTGCTCTACCCGGCCACTGGCGATACCCGCCAGTACGCACTGCGCAATGCACCGCTTACACGCGTGCGCTTTTCGCCAGGTGACGTGATCACGCACTTCGAAAGCTGGAAGATGACCGTACGCGAAGTCGACGACGTCGACGGCTTACTGGTCTACCACGGCCTCAACGCCCAGAATGAACCTGTCACCCTGCCGGAAACCCAGCTGTCGAACTTCATTCAGTTCCGCTTGGCCTCTGACCGCTTGTTCGCCGGACAGATCGATCCGCTGGCCTGGTTCTCGCTGCGTTACCACACACTCGAGCACACCAGCCGCCAGTTGCAGTCCTCACTGTGGGGCCTGGGCGGCGTTCGTGCGCAGCCCATTGCTCACCAATTGCACATCGCCCGCGAAGTCGCTGACCGTATCGCGCCACGGGTTCTGCTGGCAGACGAAGTAGGCCTGGGTAAAACCATCGAAGCCGGTCTGGTGATCCATCGCCAATTGCTGTCTGGCCGCGCCAATCGAGTGCTGATCCTGGTTCCGGAAAACCTCCAGCACCAATGGCTGGTGGAGATGCGTCGCCGTTTCAACCTGCAAGTGGCGTTGTTCGACGCCGAGCGCTTTATCGAAAGCGATGCCAGCAACCCCTTTGAAGACACGCAACTGGCGCTGGTCGCGCTGGAGTGGCTGGTCGACGACGAAAAGGCCCAGGACGCGCTGTTTGCCGCTGGCTGGGATTTACTGGTGGTCGACGAAGCTCACCACTTGGTCTGGCATGAAGAACAAGCCAGCCCTGAATACTCACTGGTCGAGCAGTTGGCGCAAGTCATACCCGGCGTTCTGTTGCTGACCGCCACCCCGGAACAACTGGGTCAAGACAGCCACTTCGCTCGTCTGCGCCTGCTCGATCCGAATCGTTTCCATGACCTGCACGCGTTTCGTGCAGAAAGCGAAAACTATCGCCCTGTGGCCGAAGCCGTGCAGGAGTTGCTCGATCAGGGCCGCCTGTCACCTAAAGCACACGAAACCATCCACGGATTTCTGGGTGTCGAAGGCGAAGCCCTGCTGGGCGCGGTGGCTGACGGCGATACCGAAGCCAGTGCACGCCTGATCCGCGAATTGCTTGACCGCCATGGCACCGGCCGCGTGCTGTTCCGCAACACCCGGGCTGCCGTGCAAGGCTTTCCGGAGCGCAAACTGCACCCGTATCCCCTGCCCTGCCCTGCCGAATACCTGGAATTGCCGGTGGGCGAACATGCCGACCTGTACCCGGAAGTCAGCTTCCAGTCGCAGCCAGACGTCACTGAAGAAGAACGCTGGTGGCGCTTTGACCCGCGGGTCGACTGGTTGATCGACACCCTGAAAATGCTCAAGCGCGTCAAAGTGCTGGTGATCTGCGCTCACGCCGAAACCGCGATGGACCTCGAAGACGCGCTGCGCGTGCGTTCAGGTATCCCCGCCACCGTGTTCCACGAAGGGATGAACATCCTCGAACGTGATCGCGCCGCAGCGTATTTCGCCGATGAAGAGTTTGGCGCGCAAGTGCTGATCTGTTCGGAAATCGGTAGCGAAGGCCGCAACTTCCAGTTCGCCCACCACCTGGTACTGTTCGATCTGCCGGCGCACCCAGACTTGCTGGAACAACGGATCGGTCGTCTCGACCGGATCGGCCAGAAGCACATCATCGAGCTGCATGTACCGTATCTGGAAACCAGCCCGCAAGAGCGTCTGTTCCAGTGGTATCACGAAGCGCTGAACGCCTTCCTTAATACCTGCCCGACCGGTAACGCTCTGCAACACCAATTCGGCCCGCGCCTGCTCCCGCTTCTGGAAAGTGGCGATGACGATGAGTGGCAAGCCCTGGTCGACGCGGCACGCGAGGAACGCATCCGCCTGGAAGGTGAACTGCACAGCGGTCGCGACCGATTGCTGGAGCTCAACTCTGGCGGTGCTGGCGAAGGTCAGGCGCTGGTTGAAGCAATTCTCGAACAGGACGATCAGTTCACCCTGCCGATCTACATGGAAACCCTGTTCGACGCCTTTGGTATCGACAGTGAGGACCATTCGGAAAACGCGCTGATCCTCAAGCCAAGCGAAAAAATGCTCGACGCCAGCTTTCCGCTGGGCGATGACGAAGGCGTGACCATCACCTACGACCGCAATCAGGCGCTCGCGCGTGAAGACATGCAGTTCATCACGTGGGAACACCCGATGGTCCAGGGCGGCATGGACTTGGTATTGGCCGGTTCCATGGGCAACACCGCCGTAGCGCTGATCAAGAACAAGGCGCTGAAACCCGGCACCGTGTTGCTGGAACTGCTCTACGTCAGTGAGGTGGTTGCACCTCGCTCGTTGCAGCTGGGTCGCTACCTGCCTCCAGCGGCATTGCGCTGCTTGCTCGATACCAATGGCAACGATCTGTCGGGCCGTGTTTCGTTCGTGACCTTGAACGAGCAGCTGGAAAGCGTACCGCGTGCCAGCGCCAACAAATTCATCCAGGCGCAGCGCGATGTGCTCAACCCGCAGATCAATGCGGGCGAAGCCAAGATCGCGCCGAAACACGCCGAGCGCGTGGCTGAGGCGCAACGTCGACTGGCCGCCGAGACCGACGAAGAACTGGCACGCCTGACCGCTCTGCAAGCGGTCAATCCGACCGTGCGCGACAGCGAACTGGTCGCGCTGCGTAAACAACGCGAACAGGGCCTGGCCATGCTTGAAAAAGCAGCGCTACGTCTGGAAGCGATTCGGGTGTTGGTAGCCGGTTGATCTGCTGACTGCTTGAACGACAAAGCCCGCTGATGCGGGCTTTGTCGTTCAAGCACATGACTGGCGATTGAGCTGGCACCGCCTTCGCGAATAGACCGAAGGGGTGTTTCAGGCCGTCACCGCAGGCATATCCGGCTCATCCGCCACCATTCCCACTTTCATCCGCTCGGCATCTCGAGCGAAGCAGCGCGACGCCTGGAGCAGGAACAACAGCGTCAGGAACAGCGCCACCGGAATCAGATACATCGCGTCGTGCAAGCCATCGGCCTTGAACACTTCGCTCATCTCCCCGGCACCCGCCGACAACATCGCCGAATGGGCGAAATAGTCGGACAGCAGTCCGACTACCACCGGCCCAAGCCCTCCTCCCAACAGATACAACCCGGCGAAGAACAACGCCATGGCGGTGGCCCGCAGGCGCGGCTCGACCACATCCTGGATCGCCGTGTAGACGCATGTGTAAAAGTTGTAGGAAAACAGCCAGCCCACGCTGAACACGCCGACGAACAGGCCTATTTCAATGCGTCCAGAATGCAGCGCGTACCCCGTAGCGATGGCCGCAACCAGCATGCTGACGGCGGCAAACAGCAGGCGTCCATTGGCGACACGCTGATGGATCTTGTCGGCGACCCAGCCGCCAAGGGTCAGGCCGAACAACCCCGTCACACCCACGATCAGCCCGGTCGCCATGGCGGCATCCTGCAACGGCAACAAAAAATAGCGCTGCAGCATGGGCACCATGAACGAGTTGCAGGCGTAGGTGGCGAAGTTGAACGTCAGGCCCGCCAATACCAGCCAGCCAAAGGTAGGAATCGATAACACTCGACGAATCGGCTTGTCGATTTTCTCTTCGGAGATCCGCATGCTTTCGGCGGCACCGCGCTTGGGCTCGCGGATAAAAAACATGAAGATTGCCAGGAGCAAACCGGGTACTGCCGCAATGAAGAACGGCGCGCGCCAACTGCCGAATGCCTGGACCAACGCACCGGTAGTGAAGAACGCCAATACCAGCCCCAGCGGTAGACCAAGCATGAAAACACCCATGGCCCTCCCGCGACGGTGGGCCGGGAACAGGTCCCCGATCAGCGAGTTGGCCGCCGGTGCGTAGCTGGCTTCACCGATACCAATGCCCATGCGCACCAGCAGGAACGCCCAAAAACTCCCAACCAGGCCATTGGCCGCTGTCAGCCCGCTCCACACCGCCAGGCCCCAGCCCATTAATTTGCGCCGCGAACCGGTGTCGGCTATCCGACCTAACGGCAGCCCGGCAATGGCATAAACCACGGTGAATGCGGTACCGATGATGCCGATCTGAAAATCGCTCAGATGCCATTCCATGCGGATTGGCTCGATGATGATCGCCGGAAGGGTGCGGTCGAAGAAATTGAACAGATTTGCCAGGAACAGCAGGAACAGAATGCGCCAGGCATTCTCCGCTTGGGTCGAGTTCTGCATGTGGGGTCCGTCTCTTTTATTGTTATTCAATTGGCTTTCAACACACCCAACCGACAACGAGCTTACGAACTTCAAGCCTGCTGCAGCCGAGCCTGGAAGTTCCAATCTAGAACCCGCAAACACAACTGTCTGTAAACATTCGTCACGCTGATAGGGGGTAATGGGCAGGGCACGCAGAACACCCCCAACCCCAACCCGACAGCCTGGTGACCGGGTGCGAATACTACCGAAAACCTGTTGACCAAGACCCTTGACGGCCTCGTCAGCGCATCGATTGCGCACTCTGCCGACTGACCGTACACCGTCACCACGAGCATTCAGCCGACTACTGGGTGCTTGAGACTACGCAATACCCTAGACCCACTAGGGGTAACCCCTATCGATCAAGCTCAAGACGCACTGTAAAGTCGTAATTTCTTTCTCTGTGATGGCCCGATAACACTAGTCGAGCAGCCATCCTTTCCAGGCATATGGCGCACGATGACAAAAAAAAACGATCCGGCCAGCGCGGCATTAGAGTTCCCGTCTATTGCTCCTCTCGCCCCGCGCGGCGTTTACAGTCCGCAGCCAATGCCAGCGCACCAGTACCTGTATTTCACCGAGACTGACACTGATCGTATCCTCGATAATCTGGACGGTCTGCGTGACATCGTGTTCCCACCTTCGATTCACATCGATGACCAAGACGAATTGCGCCGCGACCAACAGTTCCCGTCGGTGTGCCTGATCGGCCTGGGTCGTTGCGGGTCGAACATTGCGCTGGATGTCGCCGAGTTGGTGTACAACGCACGGAAGTTCTACCTTAACCAGTTCAGCAATGAAGACCGTCTGGCAGACGAGAAAGGTTACAGCCCGGCCCGCTGGATTCGTAACAACCTGCGCCTGGTACAAAACAAGTCGGCCAAACCGGTATTCCTGGTGGAGCCGCTGGTGATGCTGGGTGACCTGGACAAGGACATCGCCGGGCGCATCCGCTTCTCCCGCAAGGGCGAAAAAGGCGGCTTCATCAATGACTACAGCAAAATGAAAATAATGGACCTGTCCGAGGTCCATGCGGGCGGCGCTGGTAACGCGCCGATTCTCGGTCAGTACCTGGCCAAGATCATCCTGAACAAAGACACGCAAAACTTCTCCAGTACCGACTGGAAACTGATTCACTCGTACCTGATTGATTCCTGCGGGATCAAGGCCAACCAGTCGCGCCTGTATTTCTATATCTTCAGCGCCGGCGGTGGCACCGGTTCAGGCATGGCTTCAGAGTTCGGCCTGGCACAGCAGTACTCGTACATGAACAAGACGTTTGACACCAAACCGATGGGTGAAAACGACGGCAAGCGTGGCCGCTCCTTCGTCTTTGAACCTATTTTCACCAGCGGCATCTGCATCCTGCCGAACATTTCCGACCACCGCAGTGAAATGTCCGAAGCCCTGCACATCAACGCCGGACGACTGCTGTGCAAGTATCTCGCGGAAGAATGGGACTTCTCCTACAACTTCGAGAACGAAGACAGCAGCGAAGCCAGCGTCATGGGCCGTATTCGTCCATGGAACGCGATGATGCTGATCTCCAACGACATCATGCGTTACGCCGAAGAAAGCGATGACGGCAATATCGAGAACATCGACGTCAACGCCATGGAGCGGCACGCCAACCAATACATCTCTCAGCAGATTTTCAACATTCTGACGGCGCAGGCGGTCACCACTGACTACGACCAGAACTACTTCCGTCGGGCCGGGATCGACATCGGCGAAACCATTCGCCTGGATGCCAACGACTTGTTCATGAGTCTGGCCGGGCCCGTAGCGATTGCCTACGCAGAATCCGTCGTACCGGAAACACCGGCACCGAGTTCGGACAAGTTGAAACTGTTCGAAAAAGAACCGGCACGGCTGAACATCGACGACCTGTTCTTCCGCTCCATCGACCTGCCGCACTTCAACAAAGTAACCCAGGCCATCGAAGGCATCAGCCTGCTACCGATCGAGTCCAAGCGTTATCGCGCGGCGCTGGAGCAGTACAAGGCCTCCGGCTATGACGCGGCGGCCCTGCACGACCTGCACTTCTTCAAGAATTGCTCGTCAGTGGTCTCAATCGTTTCGTTACCCAAGGACTACAAACTGTCCTACATGGACCTGAACAGGCTCAAGACTCACCTCAACAGCCTGTTTCCCAATACCACGCTCAAGCGCTATGCGTTGGTGATCGGCGCTTCGGCCAACCTGTCGCTGACCACCCTGATCGCGAAAAGCCCCTGCCTGTCCGATGACTTCCTGACGCTGATCGTGGCGTTCATCAAGCGCTGCTTCGCCCGGACCGAATACCGTTTCGACGACACACTGGACAACGCCATTATCGAGTTCATCGTCAACGACGAGTTCAACGAAAGGAGCATCGACGCGTTACTCAACGAATACGAAAACCCGGCGAAGATCCTCGACACCAACTGGTACGCGATCAAACCGATGTACGAGAAGAAGTACCGCGAGCTGATCGACGACAAATCCAAGTTCGTCTCGATCAACGACATCCGCCTCTCCCGCGATAGCGTAAAGAAAGCAGTCAAATACCTGCGCGAAATTTACCGTCACCGCATCGGCAAAACACGGGTCATTTCGCTTAACCGTCACACGGGCAAAACCGAGCATTGAGCCTAATCCGCTGACAAGCCTGCTCTCCCAATGGAATGCACACTTCTGTGCAGGCTTTATGGGGGCAGGCTTGCCGGCAAATGGCTTGACCCGGTATGCCTGCCAAATCCTTAAATCAGATGGGATTTTTCGCTACGGCACTTCGCCATCCTTTATCGCTCGGTTACCGAGCTACCCACTCGCCAGCCATTGCGCACCAATAAAGAGCGTCAGATCAGACCTGCGCCCTGTCCTGGATCAATACCCAAGGCGCCACGACAACCGCCCAAAGAGGTGGATCGCGCTCAAGAAGATCCAGCGCCCGTGATTCAGCCACCTTGCTGACCTCCCCCGCAGCAAGCCAGGCAGCCACTTTATCGGCCTGATTTTCGGCCACTGCGTGCGCCACTTCGATCAAATCCAAGGGAGCTTCGACCCACAACAGGGCACCCCTCGCAAAGAATGGTTGCAATTCACTCCAAGTGATTGCGGCGGTTTCGCCAAGCAGTTTGGCATAGAGGGTGCTAGCTTCTTTCGTCATGGGTTTCACCAAAGAGAAAATCGGCGCAATCATAACGCCGCAATTTCGACAGACAAACCCAGATTTAAGTGGTTGATTGCACGACAGGTTCAGAAACGATCGGGGGTGCGGACGGACATGTGCAGCTCGCATGCTCAAGAAGCCGGTTAGATTCTGTATCTTTCTTTCAATTAAGCGACATCATACGGTTTTCCCCCCAGTAGCCAGCTTTTCAAGCGACAAACCGGCGCTCTACACTGTACCGGTACAGTTGCCAGGGGGATGACCGGGCGTTTCTAATCCGGTCCTGCAGCTTTGGCCGCCAGGATTATAAAAATTAAAACACAAGAGTGGAGCATCATGACTAAGGGTACTAAGCAGATTTCCAAGCTGTTTGCCGCATTGGTTCTGGCAGGGGTTGCCAGCCATTCGTTCGCTGCAGATACCATCAAGATCGGTATCGCCGGCCCTAAAACAGGTGCTGTTGCCCAATACGGCGATATGCAGTTCAGTGGCGCAAAAATGGCCATCGAGCAAATCAACGCCAAAGGCGGCGTTGACGGCAAGAAACTCGAAGCTATCGAATACGACGATGCCTGTGATCCGAAGCAAGCGGTCGCGGTCGCCAACAAAGTCGTCAACGATGGCGTGAAATTCGTTGTGGGCCACCTGTGCTCCAGCTCGACTCAACCGGCTTCGGACATCTACGAAGACGAAGGCATCATCATGGTGACCCCGGCCGCTACCAGCCCGGAAATCACCGCACGTGGCTATAAAATGGTCTTCCGCACCATTGGTCTGGACAGCGCCCAAGGCCCGGCGGCCGGTAACTACATCGCTGATGTCGTCAAACCGAAAGTCGTTGCTGTCATCCATGACAAGCAACAATACGGTGAAGGTATCGCGACCGCAGTGAAGAAAACCCTCGAAAGCAAAGGCGTGAAAGTCGCCCTGTTCGAAGGCATCAACGCTGGCGACAAAGACTTCTCGTCGATGATCGCGAAGATGAAGCAAGCCAATGTCGACTTCGTTTACTACGGCGGCTACCACCCTGAATTGGGTCTGATCCTGCGTCAGGCGAAAGAGAAAGGCCTGAAAGCCGGCTTCATGGGTCCAGAAGGCGTGGGTAACGCGTCGATCTCCCAGATCGCTCAGGATGCTTCCGAAGGCCTGCTGGTGACCCTGCCTAAATCTTTTGACCAGGACCCTTCCAACAAGGCACTGGTAGAAGCATTTGCGGCGAAGAAAGAAGACCCAAGCGGCCCGTTCGTATTCCCGGCTTACGCAGCGGTTGAAGTGATCGCAGACGGCATCAAGAACGCCAAGAGCGAAGACACCGCCAAAGTGGCTGCGGCGATCCGTGCAGGCACCTTCAAGACCCCGACTGGCGACCTGAGCTTTGATAGCAAGGGCGACCTGAAAGACTTCAAATTCGTGGTCTACACCTGGCACAAAGACGGCACAAAAACAGAAGCTCCGCTGAAATAACCGGCACGCTTGTGACTCACCCAAAGCCCACTGCATCCACAGTGGGCTTTGTTTTACAAGGTAACGGGAAGAGCGCTGCGCTATAGCACCTCTTCCTCCCTGAAAATCTTGAAACCGTCACCAGTGATTCACTGGGCTCACGTGAAACGTGGACAAATACCACGACGCGCGAGCGGGAAACGACTTCACCAGTGGAACACTCAGTAGGTTTTTAGGAGCGCTGTAATGCCTGAGATAGATATCTATCACTTTTTCCAACAGCTGATTAATGGCCTGACCATTGGCAGCACCTATGCCTTGATCGCCATCGGCTACACCATGGTTTACGGGATCATTGGCATGATCAACTTCGCCCACGGCGAGGTGTACATGATCGGTTCGTACGTGGCGTTCATCGCCATCGCCGGCCTGACCATGCTCGGTCTGGACAGCTTGCCGCTGCTGATCACCGCCGCATTCGTCGCAAGCATCGTCGTCACCAGTGCTTACGGCTACGCCATCGAGCGTGTTGCCTACCGCCCGTTGCGCGGCAGCAACCGATTGATCCCGCTGATCTCAGCCATCGGGATGTCGATCTTTCTGCAAAACACGGTTTTGCTCTCTCAAGACTCGAAAGACAAATCGATCCCCAACTTGATCCCTGGCAACTTCGTGTTCGGCACCACCAGTACCCATGAGGTGGTGATTTCGTACATGCAGATTCTGATTTTCATCGTCACCCTGGTCGCCATGCTCGCACTGACCTGGTTCATCTCACGCTCTCGTCTGGGCCGCGCCTGCCGCGCCTGCGCTGAAGACATCAAGATGGCCAACCTGCTCGGTATCAACACCAACAACATCATCGCCCTGACCTTCGTCATCGGTGCCGCGCTGGCTGCGGTCGCTGCGGTATTGCTCAGCATGCAATACGGAGTGATCAACCCCAACGCCGGTTTCCTCGTCGGGATCAAGGCATTTACCGCCGCAGTACTGGGCGGCATCGGCAGTATTCCCGGCGCGATGCTGGGTGGATTGGTATTGGGCGTAGCTGAAGCCTTTGGTGCCGATATTTTCGGCGACCAATACAAGGATGTGGTGGCCTTCGCTCTTCTCGTCTTGGTGCTGTTGGTCCGGCCGACCGGCCTGCTTGGCCGTCCGGAGGTTGAAAAAGTATGACCAGGAATCTTAAATCGGCGTTTTTCAGCGCCTTGCTGGTGCTGGCAGTCGCCTACCCGATCCTCGGCCTCAAGCTGGAAATCGTCGGCGTCAATCTGGCTGTCATTGGCACCAGCACCACAACCTTGTTCGCCATTTTCGCCTGCGCTGTTGCGATGTTCCTGCGGGTATTGTTCCACGAACCTATCGCCGCGGCCTGGCGTTCGACGCCAAGCATGCCGCTGATTCCAGCCAAGGCCAGCAACTTCCTGACCCTGCCTTCGACTCAGCGCTGGATCATCCTTGGCTTGATTCTGGTGGCGCTGGTCTGGCCGTTCTTCGGCTCGCGCGGGGCGGTGGATATCGCCACACTGATCCTGATCTACGTGATGCTCGGCCTTGGCCTGAACATCGTGGTCGGTCTGGCCGGTCTGCTCGATCTGGGTTATGTCGGCTTCTACGCCGTCGGCGCCTACACCTATGCCCTGCTCTCGCATTACTACGGACTCGGTTTCTGGATCTGCTTGCCGATTGCCGGGATGATGTCAGCGCTGTTTGGCTTTCTCCTCGGTTTCCCGGTGTTGCGTCTGCGCGGTGACTACCTGGCGATCGTGACCCTCGGTTTCGGCGAGATCATCCGTCTGTTGCTGCGTAACCTGACAGGCCTTACCGGTGGCCCGAACGGCATCAGTAACATCCCGAAACCGACCCTGTTCGGCCTGACGTTCGAGAAAACGGCGGCTGAAGGCATGCAGACCTTCCACGAGTTCTTCGGCATCGCCTACAGCTCGGTGAACAAGGTGATTTTCCTGTATCTGGTCGCGCTGTTGCTGGCCCTGCTGGCGTTGTTCGTCATCAACCGCTTGCTGCGCATGCCCATTGGTCGTGCCTGGGAAGCCTTGCGTGAAGACGAAATCGCCTGCCGCGCACTGGGTCTTAACCCGACCATCATCAAGCTTTCGGCCTTCACCCTTGGCGCCTGCTTTGCCGGTTTCGCCGGTAGCTTCTTCGCGGCTCGCCAAGGTCTGGTGACCCCGGAGTCATTCACCTTCATCGAGTCGGCGATCATCCTCGCCATCGTCGTGCTGGGAGGGATGGGCTCGCAACTGGGGGTAATCCTCGCCGCCGTGGTGCTGATCCTGATGCCTGAATTGATGCGTGATTTCAGTGAATACCGAATGTTGATGTTCGGCGCCCTGATGGTGCTGATGATGATCTGGCGTCCACAAGGTCTGCTGCCCATGCAACGTCCCCATATGGAGCTGCAGCGATGACCCGTCCGATTCTGCAAGTCAGCGGCCTGTGCATGCGCTTTGGCGGCTTGTTGGCGGTCAATGGCGTCGGCCTGACCGTTAATGAAAAACAAGTGGTGTCGATGATCGGTCCGAACGGTGCCGGCAAAACCACCGTATTCAACTGCCTGACCGGTTTCTACAAACCCACGGCGGGCAGCATCCTGCTCGACGGCGAAGCGATCGAAGGCCTTGCCGGCCATCAAATCGCCCGCAAAGGCGTGGTGCGTACCTTCCAGAACGTGCGTCTATTCAAGGAAATGACGGCAGTGGAGAACTTGCTGGTTGCCCAGCATCGTCACCTCAACACCAATTTCCTGGCAGGCCTGTTCAAAACCCCGGCGTTCCGCAAGAGCGAGCGTGAGGCGATGGAATACGCGGGGCACTGGCTGGAGCAGGTCAACCTCAAGGAGTTCGCCAACCGCCCTGCCGGCACCCTGGCCTACGGTCAGCAACGCCGTCTGGAAATCGCCCGCTGCATGATGACCCGCCCGCGCATCCTGATGCTCGACGAGCCGGCAGCCGGTCTGAACCCGCGCGAAACCGAAGACTTGAAAGCGCTGATCGGCGTGTTGCGCAATGAGCACAACGCCACGGTGTTGCTGATCGAACACGACATGAAGCTGGTCATGAGCATCTCCGACCATATTGTTGTGATCAATCAGGGCTGTCCCCTGGCAGACGGCACGCCTGCACAGATCCGTGATAATCCTGAAGTAATCAAAGCCTACCTGGGGGAAGCGTAAATGCTGCAATTCGAAAACGTTTCCACCTTCTACGGCAAGATCCAGGCCCTGCACTCGGTCAACGTCGAGATTCGTCAGGGCGAGATTGTCACCCTGATCGGTGCCAACGGTGCCGGCAAATCCACCTTGTTGATGACGTTGTGCGGTTCGCCGCGCGCTCACAGCGGCAGCATTCGCTACATGGGCGAAGAACTGGTCGGCCTGGACTCGTCGCAGATCATGCGTAAAAGCATCGCGGTGGTGCCAGAAGGCCGCCGTGTATTCGCACGGCTGACCGTGGAAGAGAACCTGGCCATGGGCGGGTTCTTCACCGCAAAAGGCGACTATCAGGAGCAGATGGATAAAGTCTTGCACCTGTTCCCGCGCCTGAAAGAACGCTTCAATCAACGCGGCGGTACCATGTCCGGCGGTGAGCAGCAGATGCTTGCCATCGGCCGTGCGCTGATGAGCAAACCCAAGCTGCTGTTGCTCGACGAACCGTCCTTGGGCTTGGCGCCGATCATCATTCAGCAGATTTTCGAGATCGTCGAACAACTGCGCCGTGATGGTGTAACGGTGTTCTTGGTGGAACAGAACGCCAACCAGGCCTTGAAGATCGCCGACCGTGCCTACGTGCTGGAGAACGGCCGTGTGGTCATGCAAGGCACCGGTGAAGAACTGCTGGTCGATCCGAAAGTGCGGGATGCCTATCTGGGCGGCTAAGCCTGCGCTTCAAAAAAAAACGGCCTGCGGGCCGTTTTTTTATGCGCAACGCGCCACTCGGGACGGCTGCTTCAGAGCCGTTCCAATGCGGTGCTGCTGCGCTCGAACCAGCCCAAGAGGTAATCCGCCAGTACTTTCGTGCGTCGGGGCAAGCCGCCTTCATAGGGATGCACCAGATACAACGGTGAACTGCGTGTCTGATAATCGCGCAGCAGCCAGCGCAGGCGACCGTCATTGATCTCGGCATGCACCATGTAGGAAGGCAGTCGCGCTATTCCTGCACCCACCAGTGCGCCCTTCTTCAACAGGCTATAGTGGTTACTGGCAAAAGGACCGGCCACGTGCACGCGCATCAATTGGTGCTCTTGATGGTAGAGCCACTCCTCGCGCCCCTTGTAGTGGCTGTTTAGCAGGCAACGGTGCTCACTCAACGCCATGGGATGAGTCGGCTCCCCGCAACGCTCAAGATAGGCCGGGCTGGCACAGGTCAATTCCTGCATGGCCAGCAGCGGTTTGGCGACCAGGCGCTCATCGCTGCCTACGCTGGAGCGAATGGCCAGGTCGAATCCATCCCGGTGCAGGTCGCGAAAACCGTTGTTCAGCTCCAGTTCGACCTGCACCAGTGGGTACTCTTGGGAAAACTCCATCAGCAAACCTTCGAAAAACGTTTCGCCCAACGACACTGGCACCGTAATCCGCACCGCACCGGACACTTCATCCTGCAATCGGGCCAGTGCTTGCCGGGCTCGCTCGACCTGTGTGATCAGCGCCCTGGCTTGGGGCAACAGGGCAGCACCCGCTGCGGTCAGGCTCAAACGACGCGTGGTGCGATGCAGCAACACCACTGAGTAACTGGTTTCCAGAAACTTGATGCGCTTGGACAACTGGCCTTTACTGCACCCAAGCCGTTGCGCGGCCAAGGTAAAACTGCCCGCTTCGATCAAGACGGCAAACGCCGCCAGATCATCCATTTCACTCATTCAATTGTTTCCTTTTGAAAACCAAAGGTTGCCCATTAGCACGCTTATCGACGGGAAAAAGCCACCTTACACTGCAGCTTCATCCACTCTCTTAAAGGACTGCACGATGAAAATTCTCTTGATTGGCGCCAACGGAACCATTGGCTCAGCGATCTACCAGGAACTGGCCTCGCGTCACGAGGTCGTAAAAATCGGCCGTACCAGCGGCGATTTCCAGGTGGATATTAGTGACAGCGCCTCAATCAGAAAACTATTCGAACGGACAGGTTCATTCGATGCACTGGTGTGCGCGGCCGGGAATGTAAACTTCGTGCCCTTGGCAAAAATGACTGAAAAAGACTTTGCATTGGGTCTTCAGGACAAATTGATGGGCCAGGTCAATCTGCTGTTAATCGGCCGCGACTTTGCCAACGACGGTGCCTCGTTCACCTTCACCACTGGCATTACCAGCCACGACCCGATCCGTACTGGCGCGTCGGCCAGCCTGGTGAATGCTGCAATCGATGGTTTTGTTTGTGCAGCGGCCATCGAACTGCCTCGCGGCTTACGGGTAAATTCAGTCAGCCCGAACGTGGTGCTGGAGTCGATGGCGGGTTATGCGCCCTACTTCCGCGGCTTCAAGCCGGTTCCGGTAGCGGATGTGGCGCTGGCTTACGCGAAAAGTGTCGAAGGATTGCAGACGGGGCAGACCTATCACGTCGGCTGAAGCCCTTGTGATCAGGCAGCAGGGTCAGTACCGTGGCGCAACTTGTTTGGAGACCGACCATGTTCGCCGCCCGTTCCGTTTTGATGTTTGCCCTGCTGCCAGTCTTTGCCGGGTGTCAGATGTTCAACGCAAAGCCCGAGACCCCCAATGCCGGCCTGCCTCGTATGCAAGGCGACCTGATCGGCGAAGGCGGTCAGTTGCTGTTCCAGCCGTGCAATGAACAGCGCCGGTTTGTGGTCAAGGACGGTGGCAATACTGGCGTTCTCCAGGAAGCCGCAGGTCTGGCGGCTCGCAAAGGCAAGCTGTTCGCTGACCTGCGCGGCAGTTTCGCTGCGGGCACAACGCCCGGCACCGATGGGCAACTTAATCTGCAACAACTCTATCGTGTCGAACGTTCGGGGGCGTCCTGTGACGACGCCAACTTCAAACGCCTGACCCTGCACGCCAATGGCAATGGCCCGGCGTGGAACATCAACGTCAGCGGCAAGGGCATGGTCCTTGAGCGCGAAGGCAAAGAGCCGTTGGCCCTGCCCTTCCTTGAAGAGCAATTGCCGGATGGCCGTTTCAACCTGAGCAGCGAAGCCAATGATCAGCACATAGAGCTGTGGGTTGCGCCCCAGCGTTGTGTCGATCCTGTCGACGGTTCTGTGCAGCATTTAACCGCCGAATTGCGCATCAATGGGCAGATCCAGCGTGGTTGCGCCTATTACGGTGGCTTACGCAACGACTGATTCCGCCGGTTGGCCGCTTTTTGCCTGACGGAAACCCCGCGAACCGGCTTATAATTGCCGGTTCGCGTAAAGCTGGCCCGGATACTGGACCCTGTCATGTTACGAATCACCGAATTCAAGCTGCCAATCGATCACCCGGAAGAAGACCTGCGACCTGCACTCTTGCAGCGCCTGGGCATCGACAGCGATGAACTGCTCGACTTCACTCTGTTCAAGCGCAGCTACGACGCGCGGAAAAAATCCTCTGAGCTGTGCTTCATCTACACCATCGATTTCACCGTGCGTGATGAAGCCGCTCTGCTGCATACGTTCGCCGATGATCGTCACATCGGTCCGGCGCCGGATGTCAGCTACAAGGTCGTAGGACACGCACCAGAAGGCTTGAGCGAACGGCCGATCGTGGTCGGCTTTGGCCCCTGCGGGATTTTCGCCGGATTGCTGCTGGCGCAGATGGGCTTCAAACCGATCATTCTGGAGCGCGGCACTGAAGTCCGCCAGCGCACCAAGGACACGTGGGGCCTGTGGCGCAAGAATGTGCTCAACCCTGAATCCAACGTGCAATTCGGTGAAGGTGGCGCCGGAACCTTCTCCGACGGTAAGCTTTACAGCCAGATCAAGGACCCGAAATTTCACGGACGCAAGGTGCTGCACGAGTTCGTCAAAGCCGGTGCCCCCGAGGAAATCCTCTACGTCAGCAAACCGCACATCGGCACCTTCCGCCTGACCGGCGTGGTCGAACACATGCGCCATCAGATTGAAGCACTCGGCGGCGAAGTGCGCTTCCAGCAGCGAGTCACAGACGTCCTGATCGATAATGGACAGTTGCAAGGCGTGGTGCTCGGCAGTGGCGAGCAAATCAACTCGAAGCATGTGATTCTGGCGCTGGGACACAGTGCGCGTGACACCTTCCGGATGCTCCACAGCCGTGGCGTTTACATGGAAGCCAAACCGTTTTCGGTCGGGTTCCGTATCGAACACCCACAATCGCTCATCGACCGCGCACGCCTGGGCAAATACGCCGGCCACCCAAAACTGGGGGCGGCCGACTACAAACTGGTGCACCACGCCAAGAACGGTCGGTCGGTGTACAGCTTTTGCATGTGCCCTGGCGGCACCGTGGTGGCCGCGACTTCCGAGCCCCACCGCGTGGTCACCAACGGCATGAGCCAATACTCACGCAACGAGCGCAACGCCAACTCCGGGATTGTGGTCGGCATCACGCCGGAAGACTATCCAGGCGGCCCGCTGGCAGGGATCGAGTTGCAGGAGCGACTGGAGTCCCACGCGTACATTCTGGGCGGCAGCACCTATGAGGCGCCCGCGCAGCTGGTGGGCGACTTCATTGCCGGCAAGGCCTCCACCGCGCTGGGCAGTGTTGAACCGTCCTACAAACCCGGCGTAAAACTGGTGGACCTGGCCGACGCCCTGCCCGCTTACGCCATCGAAGCGATTCGTGAAGCGTTGCCGGCGTTCGACAAGCAGATCAAAGGTTTCTCGCTACACGATGCGGTGTTGACCGGGATCGAGACCCGCACCTCGTCGCCGCTGCGCATTACCCGTGACGCCACCCTGCAGAGTCTGAACGTCAAAGGTCTGTTCCCGGCCGGTGAAGGCGCCGGGTATGCCGGTGGCATTCTGTCTGCCGGGGTCGACGGTATTCGCGTTGCCGAAGCGCTGGCGCGGGATATGTTGGGAATCGTGGAGTAAACACCCATACGGGAGCGGGCCTGGATTCAAATCCCCGCCCGCAACACCCCTTCCGGCAAGGCCTCGCCCCGTTCGGCGCAGGCCGTCACGCTGTCGATCAATCCAGCCAAATCATAGCCTTGGGCCCGCAACCAGTCCTGATCGTAATAGGTCGTCGCGTAGCGCTCTCCTCCATCACACAAAATGGCCACGATAGACCCGGACTCTCCGGCGTTGACCATTTCCCGGGCCGCCAGCAGTGCACCGATCAGGTTGGTCCCACTCGATCCGCCTACCCGTCGGCCTAAACGCAGCGCGAGGTAGTGCATGGCCGCCAGCGACAAGGCATCAGGCACCTTGACCATCGCGTCGATCACCTTGGGCAGGAACGAGGCTTCCACCCTGGGCCGGCCAATGCCTTCGATCCGCGAGCCGCAGTCCAGGCGCAAGCTCGCGTCACCGCTCCGGTAATAGTCAAAGAACACTGACCGCTCGGCATCAGCGCACAACACCCGCGTGCAGTGCTGGCGATAGCGCACGTAGCGCCCCAGCGTCGCGGTGGTGCCCCCTGTGCCAGGACTTGATATCAACCAGCTGGGTTCGGGGTAACGCTCGAAGCGCAGCTGCTGGAAGATCGACTCGGCGATGTTGTTATTCGCCCGCCAGTCGGTGGCTCGTTCAGCATAGGTGAACTGATCCATGAAGTGCCCGCCGCTTTCATGGGCCAGACGCTCGGACTCGGCATAGATCTGCGTCGGGTCCTGCACCAAGTGGCTTTTGCCCCCATAAAAGGCAATTTGCGCGATCTTTTCCTGGGACGTGCTAGCGGGCATGACCGCAATGAACGGCAAACCCAGCAAGCGCGCAAAGTAGGCCTCGGAAATCGCCGTGGAACCGCTGGACGCTTCGATCACCGGGGCCCCGGCTTTAAGCCAGCCATTGCACAACGCATACAGGAACAGCGAACGCGCCAAGCGATGCTTGAGGCTGCCGGTCGGGTGACTGGACTCGTCCTTGAAGTACAGTTCGATGCCGGGCAAGCCGGGCAATTCCACAGGGATCAAATGGGTGTCGGCGCTGCGCTGAAAATCCGCTTCGATAATGCGGATCGCTTCACGGGCCCAGTGACGGTTATCGCTCATTATCAGGTTCTCTTTGAGTCAAACATGTTCAAGGGCACAACAACACGTTACACCCTGAGCCGCAGAGTAAAAGAAGTGGCTGCAGGCTGACTCACAACCAGAATCCGGACACCAATTCTAAGAAAGTTCCCACAAGTGCAACAGGTACAGTCGCGACGCAATTAGTTACATAACTGCTAGGCTTTTTTTGACTTCTACTCGCACGCACACATATATAACAAAAAAGAATATAACTTTTGTTTTAACAACTAACGGTAAGGGTTAGGGTGTCAGTCCTTTTGAACCATCATGGAGAGTGACCTTGCCTCTGCGTAGCACATTCACGCGTTTCTTTCAGATGGAAGCGGCCAGCGGCCTGTTACTGATCGCTGCGGCAGCGCTGGCCCTGATCATCAACAATTCACCCTTGGCCTGGTTGTACAACGGCCTGCTAGACGTACCCGTGGTTGCACAGGTCGGCGCACTGAAAATCGCCAAGCCTCTGCTGCTGTGGATCAACGACGGGCTGATGGCCCTATTCTTCCTGCTGATCGGGCTTGAGGTCAAACGCGAGGTACTGGAAGGCCATCTGTCCAAAGCATCGCAAATTGTCCTGCCGGGTGCAGCAGCAATCGGCGGCATGGTGGTCCCCGCCCTGATTTTCTGGGCCCTGAACAAGGACGATCCCTCAGCGCTCAGCGGGTGGGCAATCCCGATGGCCACCGACATCGCTTTCGCCCTGGGCGTGCTGGCGTTACTCGGCAAACGGGTGCCGGTATCGCTCAAGCTGTTCCTGATGACCCTGGCGATCATCGACGACCTGGGGGCGATCATCGTGATCGCGCTGTTTTACTCCGGCGAAATGTCGAGTTTGTCGCTGATGTTGGCAGCGCTGTCCATCGTCGCCTTGATTGCGATGAACAGATTGGGGGTGATCAAGCTCGGACCGTATCTGATTATCGGATTGCTGCTCTGGGTCTGCGTACTCAAAAGCGGCGTGCACGCGACATTGGCCGGTGTGGTGCTGGCTTTCTGCATCCCGTTGCGAACCAAAAATGCAGAGTCCTCGCCGCTGCTGACCCTGGAGCATGCGCTGCACCCGTGGGTCGCCTTTGGCATCCTCCCGCTCTTCGCGTTCGCCAATGCGGGCTTACCGCTCAGCGGCGTGACACTCGAGAGTTTCACTCATCACGTGCCAATGGGCATCGCTGCGGGCCTGTTGCTGGGCAAGACGCTGGGCGTGTTCGGCCTGACCTGGCTGGCGGTGAAAACCAGCATGGCCACGCTGCCGACCGGGGCGAACTGGGGGCAAGTGTTCGGCGTGTCGATTCTGTGCGGGATAGGCTTCACCATGAGTCTGTTTGTAGGCTCCCTGGCGTTCGTACCCGGCGCCAGCGAATACGCCGGCATGGACCGCATGGGCATCCTCACCGGCTCGATTCTCGCCGCGTTGATCGGTTACGCGATAACCGCCATGGCCAGTGGTAAAAACCATAAGGCCTGATACCTGGCGTTCACCCGCTCAAAAAAAGACCCCGGCCAATAGCCGGGGTCTTTTTTATGGGTAACGTAAACGCTTTAACGCTTAGTGAGAAACACGGCTCGTGCCATTCACGCTCATGATGCGTACGCGCTCGCCGACCCGGAAAATTTCGTTTTCAGCAACTGCCTGCACATAGGCGCGCATGGTGCCGTCATCTTCGCGTACGGTAATTTCCACACCTTGCGTACGAGTCAGCCCCTCTTCCGAGGCAGCACCCAACATACCACCGGCTACCGCGCCAATGACTGCCGTGATAATACTGCCGCGACCACCACCGACCGCGCTACCCGCCACACCGCCGACGACTGCGCCAGCACCTGCGCCGATTGGGGTTTTGGTGCCTTCAATTTTCACCGGACGCAGCGATTCGATGGTGCCCATACGTACGGTCTGTACTGTTCGGGCCTCATCGCGAGAGTAGGAATCCCCGGTCAGACTTGAGGAACAGCCGCCCAGTGTCAATGCCAAGGCAGAGACCGAAGCAACCAGCAGAACAGACTTACGCATAAGATCATCTCCAAAAGGACAGATAGCCATTAGACTCCGCGACAAGAACGCTGTCACGACCCCGCAGAGAGAAATTTACTTTCATTCAGCGGAAATACAGTAACGCGTTGTTCCTGATTGATAGACGGCTGTGCTGACATTTAATTCAACGTACTACCGCGAGAAAGGATGTTATGGACTATTTCATCATTGCAGTCGCCACCGTGTCCGCCCTGTACTTCCATTGGTGGCTGCACAGACGGATCAAGCGCTGGATGGATCGCGACCTGGCGTTATCACTGGCGGGCAGTGATCCCGAAAAGAGGACGTTCATGCTGCAGCGCCTGGAACAGGCGCAGCAGCAGAAAATCAAACGCCGCGATTTAGCCGCTTGGCTGCAAGCGGCTGCCGGGCAGGCTCCAGAGGTCCAGGCAGCGCAGAAAACGCCGCAAGGCGATTAAGGGGCCAGCCGCTCGCGAATCCACTGCTGGTTATCCAGACGATAATTCAGGCGGTCATGCAGACGGTTTGAACGACCTTGCCAGAACTCGATTCGTTCGGGTAACAAGCGATAGCCACCCCAATGTTCGGGGCAATGCGGCTGACTGTCGCTGAAGCGTTGTTCGGTGATTTTGAGCAACGCTTCAAGCTCGGCGCGGTCAGCAATGACCCGGCTTTGCGGGGATGCCCAGGCGCCCAGACGACTGCCCAGCGGGCGGACCTGAAAGTAAGCGTCCGAGTCTTCAGGGCTGACCTTGACCACTCGTCCCTCGATCCGGACCTGTCGCTCCAGAGTCGGCCAGAAAAACGTCATCGCGCCAAAAGGACGCGCTGCCAATTGCTGGCCTTTATCACTGTCGTAATTAGTGAAGAAGGTAAAGCCCAGCTCATCCAGCCCCTTGAGCAACAGAATCCGGCAATGCGGTCGCCCGTCTTCATCGACAGTGGCCACGGTCATGGCGTTGGCTTCTACCGGCGCCTGCTCGGTTTTCACCGCCTCGTCGAACCATTGGCGGAACAAGGTAAAGGGTTCGTCCGGCGCCAGGGCCTCGGTCAAACCATCACGGACATACTCACGGCGCATATCGGCCAACGCTCGGGTCATGACGTGCATCCTCGCTGAAAACCCCGGGACTCGGGGCTTACCTTAATTGGACTTGGCTTGGTCAGGGACTGGCTCAACTTTCTTCGCCGGTGCTGCAGCCTTGGTCGGAGCGACCTTGGTCGGGGCAGCCTTTTTAGCGGGTGCGGCTTTTTTCGTGGTCGATGCTTTCTTAGTACCTTTCTTCGCCAGCACGGCCTTCTTGGCGGGCGTAGCCGCTTTGACGTCAGGTGCCACAGGCATCACAGGTTTAGCCGCGACCAGAATTGGAGCAGGCGCCGGCATATTATATTTGCTGAGCAAGGCCAGCATGGTGACCCGTGGCGTCATGACGATCTCGACCCGACGGTTCAACGAACGGCCTTCGTTACTGTCGTTAGCCGCTCGCGGCATTAACGCCCCCATACCACGCAGGTTCAAACGATCACGTTCCAGACCACTGAGACGGAAAATCGCTGCCACTGACTGGGCACGGTCCTGGGTCAACTTCTGATTATCAGGGTCGGCGCCGATGCTGTCTGAATGGCCCAGTACGAGCACTGCAGTTTTCGGGTCGCTTTCAACTATTTTGGCCAGGCGAGTAATAGGGCCCAAGCTCACCGGCAGCAACATGATCGGGCGTTTTGGGTTGAACGAACTGTCCGCCGGAGCGGTAATCACCAGCACGTTCTCATGGCGTTCAAGTTCGAAGGGGCTATCTTTGATGGCCAGACGCAAGCGCGGCTCATAATCATCAAGCCAGGCCTGGGTAATTTTCGGGTCAGGCATCGGGATTGCAGCCACGGCCGGGGAGGCCTTCACCTCGTCCTTTTTAGCCCCGAACGGCCACCACCAATGGCTATCGGAATCGGCCCTGGCGACAACCGGCGCGGGCTTGGCATCAGGTTTAACTACCGCAACTTCGGGTTTTGGCGCTATGGGTACGGCCGCTTTGGGTGCGGCAGTTTTATCAGGGCCAGACTGGGCAACCTTGTCGGCCCCAAAGGACCACCAATGGCCGCCCTCTGCGGAATCATTCTGGGGAGTTTGAGCGCAGCCGGTAATAGCCAGGCACAAAGCAAAGGCGACACTTTTGTTAGATGACATTGTTGACCCACAAAAATAATTAAGCAGTAATCGGGCTTGAAAGAAGCTCATTGAAACAATGCTCTGAAAGCAATCCGGCACTCAAGTTCCCTGAACGCGGCCTTAACAGACAGCCGGCCGGACTATACACACTCGCCCAACACGCGCGCCAGCTTCTGTGCGCGTGGGTCCATCAAGACATAAGGGCCGAGCGTATTGGTCACGAAACCGAAGGCGACCTCGCGCTCAGGGTCGGCAAAACCTACGGAACCGCCTGCGCCGGGATGGCCGAAGGCTTTAGGGCCCAGGCCAAACGTGGCATTCGGCACGTGCGGTTGATCAAGCATGCATCCCAGGCCGAAACGGGTCTGGGTCAGTAAGGTTTTGTCATGCCCGACGCTGTGTTCACGCGTCAACTCACCCAGCAGTTCGGCTTCCAGCAAACGACCATCAAGCAGGCCGCTGTAGAAACCCGCCAGACTGCGGGCATTGCCATGACCATTGGCGGCAGGTTGCTGCATGCGCCGCCATTCAGGTTTATTGGTGCTGGTCATGATCGACGGAGGATTGGTGAAGGCCCGTGCGGTCATGGACGTCGGTTCGCGCATGACTGCGTGCAGCAGGCGCTGCGCAGCTTCATCACCTACGCTGCCCTTGCCACGAGCAATATAGGCGACACGGTGAAACTCTTCATCCGCCAGCCCGACATGAAAATCCAGCCCCAGGGGACGTGCAATACGGGCCACGATGGACTCTCCCGGACCACGCCCATCCGCACGGAGCAGCAACTCACCCACCAACCAACCATAGGTGATGGCGGCATAGCCATGACCATGACCGGGTGCCCACCAGGGCTCTTCCGCCGCGAGCGCATCCGTCATGGCTTGCCAGTCGTACAGCGCTTCGGCCGGCATGATGTAGCGCAGCGCTGGCAAACCCGCCTGATGGCAGAGGAACTGGCGCAACGTGATTTTCTCTTTGCCAGCGGCAGCAAACTCGGGCCAAAGCTTGGCCACAGGTTCGTCCAGACTCAGCTTGCCTTCGCCCACCAGTTGCAAAGCGGTGACCGCAGTGAATGTCTTGGTGCACGAAAACAGATTGGCGATGGTGTCGCTGTGCCACGCCTCAGCGCCATCCCTGTCGGCCGTGCCAGTCCAGAGGTCGAGCACGGTTTCCCCGCCGATCTGGATGCACAATGCACCCCCGCGCTCCTGGGGATCATCGAAGAGCGCAGCGAAGGCTTCACGCACTGCTTCGAATTTAAGCTCGAAATGACCCTGAATCTGCACCCGCTCGCTCCCAGACAACTAATCTACAAAGTGGCGTGTATTGTTCCAGCGATTGAACGCTTTGGGAACAGACTCAGGCAAGAGGATGGCGATTAGCCGCTCGCAAGCAACGCCCTCCTCATTGATCACTATTGCTTGCCGCCATCGCCTTTATCGGACGCTGCCGGAGCCGAGTGTGTTTTGGCTTTTGCCGCAGCGCTGGCCCGAACCTCTTTCTTAAGGACGTCGGCCACCTGCCCGTTGCTTTTGCGCACGGCCTCGACAAAGCCCTGAAACGGCACATCGGTGATGCCGACCAAGCCCACATGACCATTCTCACCATCGAGCAAACGGCCCGTGACGGGCTGATCAAGGTACTGGAACCAGTGCACGCCGACGATTGAAGGCTCTGCCAACGCTTGCTTGAGGAAGTTGGCGTAAGCCGGACCGCGATCTTCTTCTTTGGCAACTTCCATCATGCCGCCCCAGAACGGACCGCGATCACGCGAGCCAAAATGGAATTCGCCAACCAGCACAGGCTTGCCCAGTTCGCGCAACTGGGCGAAGTCATAACCGTCTTGAGGTTTTGGCGTGTAGAAGTTGAAGCTCAGCACGTCGCAATACTCGGCGCAAGACGCCACAGCTTCTGGAGTGCTGACGCCAAAACGCCCGCCCAATAACAGGTGATTGGGCGCGTGCCATTTCAACGCATCGGAAATGGTCTTGAAGTACGTGTCGGCGAATACGCGCTGGAAGTATTTGAAGTCAGCTTCTATCTCGGGGTGTTCCGCGCTCGGCAGCGGTGGCTCGAACCCTGGGTCTTCCATCAGTTCCCAAGCGGGCAGTTCAACACCCCAGGCTTTGGACAGGCCCTGCTGATTGCGGTACTTGTCGCGCAACTGCTTGAGAAATGCCCGTTTGGCCGGAGCATCGGTGGTCATTTTCAAGGTGCCGTACGCTAAGGCGTAGCGCGATTTCGGGTCATCGCCGGGGCCCGCCCAGGCCAGTTCATTGTCGGCAAAATAGCCCACCAGCCACGGATCATCGCGATGATCCCGAGCGGCGATGGCCACGGCACGCTCGGTGGCCATGGCGAAACGTGGATCGAACGGATCCGGCATGCCACCCCACCAGTCCTTGCCCGTGCTGATGCTGCTGTAATCGCCGACGATGGACAGCGGCAAGGTATACGGCACGCGTTCATTCACGCCCAGTTCCGGAGCACTCCAGTTGCCAATCGTGTTAAAGCCCCAGGCTTGCAGACGATCCAGCGTGTGGTGGGTCCAGCGTTTGGCGTCGACGGCAGGCGAGGCGCAATCAGCAGGGGTCGCTGCGGCCACCGGCTGATCCGGCGCAATCGCGTCGGCCTTGACGCATTTTTCCTGGCCATACGTGCGGTGCAGGTTAGCGCCATAGAAATCGAACCAACGGCCGTGATTGAAACTGCGGTCCTTGTTCGCACCTGTGTTCTTGCGGTTGTCGGCCTTGCCATAAAACACGGCCAGGGGATCGGTATCTGCCGGCAAGCTCGAGAACATCCGCTCCCGACCTTCAACATAGGTCCGGCTGTCTTCCGCCGTCACGGCGTTCACACCCAGGGAGTAGAACGGATGACCTTCAGGGGTGACCAGGTACCAGCGCCCGTCGAGTTTCTCGGTGCGGAAGAAGCCCTTGGCCTCAAAGACCGGACCACCGAGCCAACCGCCAAACGGGTCCTGCTTGGGCCGATCGGCCAGCCAGGTCTTGAGCTGCTGCTGTTCCTTGACCGATGAGGCTTTCAGTTGCTCATCGCTGACAATTTTTTCCGGCCATTTGGCCCGGGTGAACTGACCATAGGCATCGACGATATTGTCGTAGGCCGCTTTCTGAACCGCATTACCTTCCTGCACACCGAAACGCTCGAGCAGGATGCTTTGTGCAACATTGGGCTGGCTCATTGCTACGGTGACCGAGACCACTTTGCTGCGATCCAACTCACCCGTGGCGCTGGCCAAGAGCACGCGCTGCCCTTCGTAAGTCCACGGCATCGGTGGTCCGGCACGCATGCCCTGACTCAGGGGCGAGCTGGTTTGCAGGGGGATGAACAAGGTCTGAGCAGGTCCTGCGGGCAAATCGACACGACTGGTGATCACTTTGCCATCAGCGCTTTGAATCCGCACATCAAGGGTCAGCGCCCAATCCATGGCGTTCTGGATACGCAGCGTCATGGCGCTGTCGCCGGACCAATCCCACACGCCGGTCTGTGGTGTCAGACTCAGGCTGGGACGAGCCACTGGATTGAAGGTAACCCGGCGCAATACTTCGCCTTCGGCCGTCTGCTCAGCGTTGGATTGCGGCAGGCTGGCATCCTGCGTCGCAACCTGAACCACATCGGCGGGACGAACGAAGTTGAATAACGTCTGTTGTCCATCCGTAGCCGCCAACAGCGGACCGGAACACAACAGCGCAAAAACCGTGGACAGCGAACGGCGAATCATTTGATTAAGTGCTCCTAAACGACCCGTTGATGGCCAGACTTCAGAGTGACAAACAACGTGGCAAACATGGACCGGACCGGGATAAGACCCGATCCGGTGCAAATGATGCCCAACAGCTGTCAGGAAATTTCGCGGCGGAACGGCGGCAGCGCGTTGAGGATCGCTTTGCCGTAACGCTGGGTGACGACGCGTCGATCAAGCAACGTGATGGTGCCGCGGTCTTCTTCAGTCCGCAGCAAACGTCCACAGGCCTGGACCAGACGCAACGACGCGTCAGGCACGGCGATTTCCATGAACGGATTGCCGCCACGGGCTTCGATCCACTCCGCCAACGCCGCTTCCACCGGATCATCGGGGACCGCGAACGGGATTTTGGCGATGACCACGTGTTCGCAGTAGGCACCGGGCAAATCCACCCCTTCGGCAAAACTGGCCAGGCCAAACAGCACGCTGGACTCGCCACTGTCGACCCGTGCTTTGTGCTTGTTCAGGGTTTCCTGCTTGGACAGATTGCCCTGAATGAAAACCTGCTTACGCCAGTCGCGCTCAAGGCCGTCGAAGACTTCCTGCATCTGTTTGCGCGAGGAGAACAGCACCAGCGTGCCACGGGAGCCTTCTACCAGTTTCGGCAGTTCGCGGATGATAGCAGCGGTGTGCGCCACGGCATCACGAGGGTCTGCCTTGAGGTCCGGCACGCGCAACACACCCGCATCGGCGTGATGGAACGGGCTTGGCACCACGGCGGTCACCGCGCCTTTGGGCAGACCTGCACGCATGCGAAAACGATCGAACTTACCCAGTGCGGTCAAAGTCGCCGAGGTCACCAGTGCACCATAGGCAACGTTCCACAGGTTACGCCGGAGCATTTCCGCCGCCAGAATCGGGCTGGCGTTGACTTCGATATCGAACAACGAGCCGCTGTCGGCCAGGGTCAACCAGCGCGCCATGGGCGGGCTGTCTTCTGGATCTTCAGCCGTAAAGGCCGTCCACAACTCCCAGTTGCCATGGGCGCGGGCCAGCAAGCTGCCGAACAGCGGGTACCACTCTTCAGCCTGATGGCTGGCAATGCCGATGTTGACCTCGCCATCCATGCCTTCCTTGAGCAGCTCGGTCAGGCGCGTAAACAGGTCATCCAGGCGGGAAAAACCCTTCTTCAACTCGATGCCCATGTCGCGCATGTGCTCGGGCACCACGCCACCGATGAAGCGGTGACGTGGGCGCTCGCGGCCTTCCATGTCTTCACCGGCCTTGAAATCGGCTAACTGCTCACAGGCCGCGAACATGAACTGTTGCTGGGTCTTGATCTCACGGGCCAGTTCCGGCACCTGCTCGATAAACTTGCCTAGGTCGCCCGGTAAAGGGTGCTGGGCCAGCAGTTTAGCGAGGTTCTTGGCGGTCTGCTCCAGCCAGTCCGACGTCGAGCGCAGGCGCGTGTAGTGGGCAAAGTGGCCGATGGCTTTATCCGGCAGGTGATGGCCTTCGTCGAACACATACAAGGTCTCACGCGGGTCGGGCAACACCGCGCCCCCGCCCAACGCCAGGTCTGCCAGCACCATGTCGTGGTTGGTGACAATGACGTCGACTTTACTCATGCCCTCGCGCGCCTTATAAAAAGCACATTGGCCGAAGTTCGGGCAATGGCGATTGGTGCACTGGCTGTGGTCGGTGGTCAGGCGCGCCCAGTCCTGGTCTTCCAGTGCTTGCGGCCAGCTGTCACGGTCGCCGTCCCATTTATTGCCGGCGAGCTTTTCGATCATGCTGGTAAACAGCTTCTGGCTGGCCTCATCGACTTCGATCTTGAAGCCTTCTTCTTCGAAAAGCTGAGCAGTGGCGTTGGTTGCATCACCTTCCTGCAACAGCATGTCGAGCTTGGACAGACACATATAGCGGCCGCGCCCCTTGGCCAGGGCAAAGCTGAAGTTCAATCCACTGTTGCACATCAGGTCAGGCAAGTCTTTGTAGACGATCTGTTCCTGCAGAGCGACGGTCGCCGTGGCGATCACCAGGCGCTTGCCCGCCGCCTTGGCAGTCGGAATGGCCGCAATGGCATACGCCACAGTCTTGCCGGTGCCGGTGCCCGCCTCGACGGCGACCACTGCCGGGTCGCCCGAACGCCGGCCTTCTTCGTCAGTGTCGATGTCGCCCAGCACTTTGGCGATCTCGGCGATCATCAAACGCTGGCCATAGCGCGGCTTGAGGCTCTTGGCTTCGAGGAAACGCGAATAGGCGCCCTGGATCTGGGATTTGAGTTCGTTACTGATCATTGGCTTAGGGCGCTACGAATGCTGAATGAAGGTGCTGGATAAATTTTCAGTGTTTCTGAGAGGCCGCTATCATACCGTGCTAATTCCTCTCGCGCAGAATGGAGTACCCGAATGACCGCTTTCGCCCTTGTCTACACGTTGCACGTGCTGGCCGCCCTGATCTGGGTCGGCGGCATGTTCTTCGCCTGGATGGTCTTGCGCCCGGCAGCCGGTGTCGCCCTGGAAGGTCCTGCGCGCCTGAAATTGTGGGTCCAGGTGTTTCCGCGGTTCTTTCTTTGGGTCTGGGTGGCGGTGCTGGTATTACCCATCACAGGCGTAGGCATGATCCATCTGCAGTTCGCCGGTTTTGAACTGGCGCCGCGTTACGTGCAGGTGATGATGGGCTTGTACGTGGTGATGGTAGCGCTGTTTATTCGCATCCAGGCACTGCAATTGCCTGAACTGCGCCGTGCGGTGGTTGCCGAACAATGGCCTGAGGGCGCTGCTGTATTGGCCCGTATTCGCCGCTTGGTTGGGATCAATCTGATTGTGGGGCTGGTGCTGGTGGCCGTGGCCGCGACTCGATTTGGGTTTTAATGGTTGAAGCGGTGTGTCAGGCACACCGCTTCAACCCACTCGCAAGCCCATTAAGGCGTGTATTCGCTTACAACCGCTGCAAGGTCATCGCACCATTAGGGCCTGCCGCACCAGGCTGGCCCGGTTGACCTGGCTTACCGGATTTGCCGCCGTCAGCACGGTAGACCACGCAGCCCTTGGAGGCTCCGCCCTTGCCAGCACGCCCCCCCTCACCCGCCAGACCACCCGCACCGCCGTTGACCTGTACTTTCACACGCTCTGCCGGAAAGCTTTGCGGCAGCTCGACACGGACTTGCGCACCCGCAGCACCATCATGACCGTTGCCACCGTTGTCGCCATCGTACCCGCGACCCGCCTGGCCCCAGGTGCAACCCGGAGCCTGACCATTCGCGCCGTCGAGGCCGACAAAACCAGGCGCGCCCGAACCACCACGGGCATCGACCGATAACGCTTCTGCCGTCAGATTTTCCAGACGCAAGGTCAGGTTACGGCCCGGCAATGCGGGTTTGAGAAACGTGCCGGGAGCGCCACGGGCAGTGATTTCGCTACCTGACGCCAACTGACCACGGCCTACCACCAGATTGAAGCTCTGCTCGCTGGGCACAATCGCAATCCGCGCCTCGTGGCCCAGTATCAATTCACCGACCTTTACTTCAGCCAGGCTGGAGGGAATCAGCAAGGTGCCGTAATCGGCGACTTCCAGACGTTCCAGTTGCAAGACCCTGGTTTTACCGGGCAGACGCATCAGCGAATGCGACTCGACCGTCACCACTTGGGCGATAGCCATTGGGCTGCACAATAAGGCCAACAGGCAAAGATTACGCATGAGCAACCTCCGCCGATGGGCGGGAAATGGATTGGATGTGAAAGATACCGAACATAAGAACCAGCAGGCGATCACGCCATGGATGGACGCGCCGGCGCAGGTTGCTATTGAATAGCATCAGTTCAAGCAGGTGGGTCAACAATGCCAGGCTGCCAGCCAGACGGAGCAACACATCGAAAGGACTTGGCAGCGCAGTGGCCATATTGACCAGCACCATCAGCCAGAATCCCAGTGTCATCGCCTTCCCCAACCCCCAAAACAACTTCATACATGCCCCTGGCAGTTATTCTTTCGCGCACAGTAACGGCTTCTGCGCGAGATTTGCCAGCGTGCATTTAAAAATGTTCGAGCGCCCCGATTAGAGGTGCTGTCTGCACCGCGAAAATGCCGGGCGACACACACGCATCGACCCGCACGTCTCTTAGCCGTGCCTAGGCACTTGTCGCAACCGTCCGGGACATTATCATCGCCGCCGATCAACACACCATAGCCCGTGAAAGTGGCGTTTTGAGTCGCCCCTGATCACACACCAGTTACGCCACCAACTGCAGCAGACACAGACCAGTCGGTTTTTTTTGCAAACCTGCACGTCCTGCAGACGTGCTACGCATAGGACTAGGCCATCTCGCTACAGCAGGCTAGTCTTGCAACTCAATTGAGGATTTTCGATGACTGAAGGCTTTTCTATACGCACGCCCCAACAGGCGCTGGCCGCATTACTTGATCGTTACGCCCCCAAGCGTTTGTTGTTGATCGGTGCTGGAAGTTTTCCCGCACTTGAGGCATTTCAGGCTGCTCACCCGGAAACCGAACTGGCCCATGCCGCCCCCGGCGCCTTGCCAGCCGAGCTGGCGGCGCAACGTTTCGATCTGGCACTGGTGGTCGATTGCCTGGAGCATTTGCCTAAACGCATCGGCCTGGAACTACTGGGCGGGATCCGCAACCTTAACGCCAGCCGTATTGCCGTGCTGGCAGATCTGCCCGCGTGCGGCTGGCAGGACACCGACTTTTATTCACTGGCACTGCAAGCCAGTGAACGCTTTGCCCGTGACGAGCAGATCCTGACCTTGTTCACTTACGACCTGCGTGAATACAAACAAGTCCCCGACTGGCTGAATGCTAAGTTCTGGGCCAACCCAGAGAACTTCGGCAAATACTGGTGGTAAATCATGAGTAGCTCGATCTGCCCGTGTGGCAGCGGCAATTTACTGGACGCCTGCTGCGGGCATTATCACGCGGGCCTCCCGGCCCCGAGCGCGGAAGCCCTGATGCGCTCGCGCTACAGCGCCTATGTACTGGGCTTGATCGACTATCTGCTGGACACCACATTGCCTGCGCAGAAGGCAGGTCTGGATCGTCAATCGATCAGTGACTGGAGCGCACAAAGCACCTGGCTGGGCCTGAACGTCGAGCACGTGGAAGTGTTCGGCGGTAAACCCGAGCATGCGCTTGTAACCTTTGTTGCTCGCTGGCATGACGGCAGTGGCGAACACAGCCATCGTGAGCGCTCGGCGTTCGTGCAGAATGAGGGTCGCTGGTATTTCATCGATCCCACTGTGCAGCTCAAGGCGGGACGCAACGATGCTTGCCCCTGTGGCAGCGGGCAAAAATTCAAGAAGTGTTGCGCCGGTTATCTGGGCTGAATCAGGTTCAGCTCAACTTAAGGTGCGATGTGTCTGGCGCAGGTCCTGGCTTGGGCCTCTCAAGCTGGCCCATGTCACTGCCCACCGGCGCCAGGCTGATTTGTGATAAATCCAGACGCGGCACTGGCGCCTCGGCTTTCGGGTCTTGCATATCGCTACCCACCTCGGCAATCGAGAAATCAGGGGCATCTACCGCCGAAAAAGCCGCCATGTAGGCGTCTCTTGGGGCCACTTGTGATCGACGACCGGGTTGAACTGCGCGGTTAAAGCCAGGCGCATCGGGCGGCGGCGCCAGCTCCACTTCCTCCATATCGACCTGCATGTCCACCTTTTCGGCCAGTGCCCCGGCGCGTTCAAGGATCGAACGATATTTCTCTGCCGCAGCCTCATCGAGATTGTTCTTGAGTACCAGACGCCGTCCGGAAAACAGCAGCTCGATGCGCTGGGCATCCGCCTGAAACAACTTCGCCAGATTCGCCTCGACCCGCTCGCGCTGGGCGCCGGGGACCAATTGGCCCGTAAAGACAATTTCGTAAAGGTTCATTGGCCATACTCCTACTGCACATGCCCCGAGTATGGCGCAAGCCCACGCTAACAGGTCAAGAGGAAGTGCTCAGAGCCCTGCTGGCTTGGGGAGATCCATATGGTCGAGGTCTGGCTTGCTCCAGGGATCGACATGCGTCATCAGGTTTAATACTCGATGACGCTGCATCACATTCTGACGCGCCTCAACTGCAATCTCATGCCCCTCTTCAACGGTAATCGAAGCGTCCACTTCTATATGCGCGTCAACAATAATCATGTCGCCCATTTTACGCGTGCGGATATCGTGAACACCCTTGATACCGGGCGTTTCAATAAGCGTATTGCGAATCATGGCGACTTCTTTCTCGTCCGCGGCACGGTCCATCAGGTCATGCAAGGCATCCCAACTAAACGACCACCCCATCTTGGAAACCATGCACCCGACAATCAGCGCAGCGATTGGATCAAGGATCGGATAACCCGCAAGGTTACCGACAATGCCGATCCCCACTACCAGCGATGAGGCGGCGTCTGAACGTGCGTGCCAGGCGTTCGCAACCAACATGCTTGACTTGACCTTCTTGGCAACAGCCAGCATGAAACGAAACAGCAACTCTTTAGCGACAAGCGCTCCGCCAGCGACCCATAAAGCAATGACATGCACGGTCTGCACGGTCTCGGGTGCTTCGAGCTTGCCGACGGCCGACCAAATCATGCCAACACCGACGGCCAGCAACAGTAAACCCAGCACCATTGATGCGGCGGTTTCAAAACGCAAATGCCCATAAGGATGGTCTTCATCCGCGTCCTTCTTACTGTTGTGGCTGGCGAACAGCACAACGAAGTCTGCCACCAGATCCGACAGTGAGTGAATACCATCGGCGACCAGGCCTTGAGACTTTGACAGTATTCCCACCGCAATCTGAGTGAACGTCAGAACGAGGTTTACGCCAACACTTACCCATGTGCAGCGAGAGGCAGCCGCTGCCCGCTCAGCAGGGCTATGAAGCTCGTCCTCTGGATCGTCAGCGAACTCTGGATGACTCATGTATAGCTTCTCCTGTGTCTGTAGAGGAAGGTGTGCTGCCCATAGTGAGTTCAGTGTGAATTCAGGAGCATCCCATGCGGATATAACACGCACTGAACGGCAACCTAAATGAACACAGCATTCAACACCCGGGCAGACCATTAAATAGGCGTTTAACAGGGCGTACATGCGAACGATTCAAAGTATGCAAACATTCTTATTTAGCAGGCCGCTATTTTAGATGACGGGCTTCTATTGAGACAAGCGCATTACTTCATATAAAGCTTAAGGTTTCCTGAACATACGTTAATTTTATATTCATAAGGGGACCTGTAATACAGGTACTGTTTATTAAGTGTCCGCTCCAGCAGGCGGCTCTTTTTACTTCAGCGGCTGAGTCTCTTTAACGACCGCCTGACCCGACAAGGATGGCCGCCCTCCGGGAAAATATGACGCTACGTGGAAATTGGGCGATAATTCCTGCCGAATTTATTCTGGAGTGACCTCGATGAACCAAGAAACCCACGTTCATGGCCCCGACTGCAACCACGACCATGATCACCACCACGACCACCAGCACGCACACGTCCATGGTCCAGACTGCGGCCACGCGCCCCAGGAACCAGTGCGCAATACCTTGAAGGATGTTGGCCGCAACGACCCATGCCCTTGCGGCAGCGAGAAAAAATTCAAGAAATGCCACGGCGCTTAATGTAACCGCCGCATCGCCAACCGCGCTGCGAGCCAACGCGTGCATGCGTTGGTCGATAAGGTCAATCCGCCGAAGCCTTGAATGCCCGGCGCCTGAAAGGGCGCCTTCGCAGGCAACGTAGTCCACATCCCTGGATAAATCCGCACATTAGCCGCGATGGCTGCTTGCGTGGCGCGTGCCGGCTCACTAACGTAGCGCCTTTCCACGCCACCCCCGCAGGAGCTTTGCCATGGCCTCGCCAGCCCTCTCATATTTTCTACCCCGGTTCGGCGTTGCCGCAGCAGTCGCTGGAGCCCTGAGCCTGGCCGGTTGTCAGCTCAACGGCGGCGGCAGCGACACGCTGCCACCGACCTCTGGGGTGTACCCGCTCAAAGGGTTGGCGCAAAATGTTTCGGTGCGCCGCAACAACCTTGGCATGCCGCTGATCGAAAGCAGCACCTTTCACGACGCGCTCTTTACCCTGGGTTATGTTCACGCCAGTGACCGCATCAGTCAGATGGTCGGCATGCGTTTGCTGGCCCAAGGTCGCCTGTCCGAAATGGACGGCCCCAGCGCACTGGAAATCGACCGCCTGATGCGCTCGATCAACCTGAAGAAAAGCGCCAGCGAGCTGTACAACGGCTCTTCGCCGCGCCTGAAACGTTTCTTTGAAGTCTATGCGCGCGGCGTTAACGCCTACCTGTTCCGCTACCGCGACAAACTGCCGGCGGATTTGGCTGCGTCTGGTTATCACCCTGAATACTGGAAGCCGGAAGACTCTGCGCTGATCTTCAGCCTGCTGAACTTCGGCGTGTCAAAAAACCTGCAGGAAGAACTGTCATCCCTGGTATTGGCGCAAAAAGTCGGCGCGGACAAACTCGCCTGGCTGATCCCGACCTACCCCGATGAAGAATTACCGTTCGCTGAAGCCGAGAAGCTCAAGGGCTTGAACCTTGGCCAGGTGTCCGGGCTTAGCGATCTGAATCGAGTCGCCAGCCAACTGTCAGACCTGAACATGCTCGGTGTGGCGGCTGCCAACAACTGGGCGATTTCGCCACGGCGCAGCAGAAGCGGCAAAAGCCTGATGGCCAACGACATACACCAGAGCGCAAAACTGCCTTCGGCATGGAACTTCGTGCAGATCCGCGCCCCGAAATATCAGGCTGCCGGCGTCTCCATTGCAGGCCTGCCCTTGGTGATGGCGGGCTTCAACGGCAAGCTGGCCTGGAGCATGACCGAGGTCATGGGTGACAATCAGGACCTGTTCCTCGAGAAGCTCAAGCGCGAAAACAACAAACTGTTCTATATGGCCGATGGCAAATGGCAGCCCGCCACTGTTCGCAATGAAACCTTCTTCGTTAAAGGTGAGCGCCCCGTTCGCGAAACCATCTACGAAACTCGCCACGGACCGCTGCTCAACAGCGCGCTGGGCGAACGAACAAGCCCACAACAACCAGTGCAACTGAACAGCGGTTTTGGTTTGGCCCTGCAAACGCCAGACTTCAAAGACGACAAAAGCATGGACGCACTCTTCAACCTGTCCCGCGCGCAGAACGTCGAAAAGGCTTCCGATGCCAGCCGCGAAATTCGCGCGATAGCCCTGAACATGGTATTTGCCGATGCACAGAATATCGGCTGGCAAGTCACCGGGCGCTTCCCGAATCGCCGTGAAGGGCTTGGCTTGCTGCCATCGCCAGGCTGGGACAGTCGTTTTGATTGGGACGGTTTCGCCGACCCGATGCTCCACCCCTACGATCAAGACCCGGTGCAGGGGTGGATAGGCACCGCCAATCAGCGCACCGTGCCTAAAGGTTATGGCATGCAACTGTCGAACTCCTGGAACTACCCGGAGCGGGCCGAACGCATCGCCGAAATGGCAGGCAGCGGTAAGCAGGACACCCGCAGCATGATCGCCATGCAATACGACCAGACCACGACCTTCGCTGCCAAACTGAAAAAAATGTTCGAAACGTCGGGCATGGCTCAATCGCTGAAACAGGCAATCGAAGCCCTCCCTGCAACTGATCGCGCCAAGGCACACGAAGCGCTCACGCGCCTGCTGGCATTCGATGGCAAGCTCTCCGCCAACTCGGCCGATGCGGCGCTGTATGAGCTGTTCCTCCAGGAAAGTGCCAAGCAGATATTCCTCGACGAGCTGGGCCCTGAAACCAGTCCGGCCTGGAAAGCCCTGGTCGAAAGCGCCAACCTCTCCTACTCCGCCCAGGCCGACCACCTGCTGGGAAGTGAGGACAGCCCGTATTGGGATGACACCCGAACGCCGCAAAAAGAAGACAAACCGACCATCCTTGCCCGCAGCCTGGCAGCGGCCATCACTGCCGGCGAAAGCCAACTAGGCAATGATCACAAGGCTTGGCAATGGGGCAAATTGCACCATTACGCCTGGACCTCGGAAGGTAGCCGACGCAGCCCGATTCCCGCAGGCGGCGATCACAGCACCCTCAACGAGTCGGCCTATAACTGGGGGCAGGATTTCGACACCCGACTGATCCCGGCCATGCGATTTATCGTCGACTTTGGTCAACAGGAACCGATGATAGGACAGAGCACTGGCCAGTCCGGCAACCCGGCCAGCCCGCATTACGCCGATGGCATCGACCCTTGGCTCAAAGGCCAATACATGAGCATCCCGATGCAGCCGCAGAACTTCGACAAGACCTATGGCAAGCAGAGACTGACGCTGATACCTGGTAAATAATGGGATGCGGCGTGCCAGGCACGCCGCATCGCCCCACGATGGAGCAACGTCCGTGCCTGTTCCCGGAGGACGACTCCAGCGTGCTCGTTTTAGTGGCATATTGGCCTGCGAAGAAACTCGTCTATCCTGTAGCTCGTTCTGAGCTGGCAATGAGCACTTCTCCATCAAAGTCATCATTGCGACAACTCCGTACATTTAAAACGCACGTTCGTCTCTTTGGTTCAAAAATTGCTATCTTCTTCGGGTCTGGCGCTCGCCGGTAGCAAGCCTCGCGTGTTCCCAACGCTCATTTTGGTTTTAAGGACTGATCAATGAAAAAAGCATGGCTGACCCTTTCCGCACTGGCTATTTGTCTCGCCGCTGGTAGTGCAATGGCCAAGGAATACAAGGAACTGCGTTTCGGCGTCGATCCTTCTTATGCGCCTTTCGAATCAAAAGCCGCCGATGGCAGCCTGGTAGGCTTCGATATCGATCTGGGCAATGCGATTTGCGCCGAGCTGAAAGTTAAATGCAAATGGGTCGAGAGCGATTTCGACGGTATGATTCCCGGTCTGAAAGCCAACAAATTCGACGGCGTTATCTCGTCGATGACCGTAACAGATGCGCGGATGAAGGTTATCGACTTCTCCGAGGAACTGTTCTCTGGCCCGACTGCACTGGTGTTCAAGAAAGGCGCGGGCGTAACGGCCGACCCTGCAACCCTCAAAGGCAAGAAAGTTGGCTATGAGCAAGGCACCATTCAGGAAGCCTACGCCAAGGCCGTATTGGACAAGGCGGGTGTAACAACCCAGGCCTATGCGAACCAGGACCAGGTCTATGCTGACCTGACTTCCGGCCGTCTCGATGCTTCCGTACAAGACATGCTGCAAGCCGAACTGGGCTTTTTGAAGTCACCAGCAGGTGCTGGCTTCGAAGTCAGCAAGCCAATCACAGATCCACTGCTGCCGGCTAAAACCGCAGTCGGTATCTCGAAAGGTAACAAAGAGCTCAAGGCGTTGTTGGATAAAGGTATCAAAGCGTTACACGACGATGGTAAATATGCAGAAATCCAGAAAAAACACTTTGGCGATCTGAACCTGTACAGCGGTAAATAACATCCCAACGCCCGTCGATTTCAGGTGAAAATCTACCACCCGATTCGATGGGCGTTTTTTTGACCGCAAAAGGCTTGATCCATGTTTGACGAAATGCTGCAAACCCTTGGATTGTCCGCCTTCAGCTTGAAAGGCTTCGGCCCGCTGCTGCTTCAAGGCACCTGGATGACCATCAAATTATCGTTACTGTCGCTGCTGGTGAGCATCGTGCTCGGCCTGATTGGCGCCAGCTGCAAACTTTCGAGTCTGCGCATATTGCGCATACCGGCGCAGCTCTACACCACCTTGATCCGCGGCGTGCCCGATCTGGTGTTGATGCTGCTGATTTTCTATAGCCTGCAAACCTGGCTGACCGGTCTCACAGAAGCAATGGACTGGGACTACATCGAAATCGACCCGTTCGCGGCCGGGGTCATCACCCTCGGGTTTATCTATGGCGCCTACTTCACAGAAACGTTCCGTGGCGCGATTCTCTCCGTCCCACGCGGACAGGTCGAAGCCGCCACCGCGTATGGATTGAAGCGCAGCCAACGTTTCCGTTTTGTGGTGTTCCCGCAAATGATGCGTTTCGCCCTGCCGGGCATTGGCAACAACTGGATGGTGATGCTCAAGGCCACCGCCCTGGTGTCGATCATCGGCCTCGCCGATCTGGTCAAAGCCGCTCAGGATGCAGGCAAAAGCACGTATCAACTGTTTTTCTTTCTGGTCGTGGCCGCACTGATTTACCTTCTGATCACCAGTATTTCCAACGTTGCTCTGCGCTGGGCCGAACGACGCTATGCCGCAGGTAGCCGGGAGGCACAACGATGATCGAACTTCTCCAGGATTACTGGCGGCCCTTCCTTTATAGCGACGGCTACCACATCACCGGTCTGGCCATGACCATGTGGCTGCTCAGCGCTTCGATCGCTATCGGCTTTGTGGTATCGATCCCGCTGTCTATCGCCCGAGTGTCACGCAAGTTCTGGGTGCGCTTGCCGGTACAGTTCTACACCTATCTGTTTCGGGGGACACCGCTGTATATCCAGTTGCTGATTTGCTACACCGGTATCTACAGCATCGCAGCCGTGCGTGCCCAACCATTGCTGGATGCGTTTTTTCGCGACGCGATGAACTGCACGATTCTGGCATTCGCCCTGAACACCTGCGCTTACACCACGGAGATTTTTGCCGGGGCGATTCGCAGCATGCATCATGGTGAAGTCGAAGCAGCCAAAGCCTACGGACTCAGCGGCTGGAAACTCTATGCCTACGTGATCATGCCGTCAGCGCTACGGCGTTCGCTGCCGTTCTACAGCAACGAAGTCATTCTGATGCTGCACTCGACCACCGTGGCCTTCACCGCGACCGTGCCGGACATTCTCAAAGTAGCGAGGGACGCCAACTCGGCGACGTTCATGACCTTCCAGTCCTTTGGTATCGCCGCCCTGATTTATTTGACTATCACCTTTGCCCTGGTCGGCCTGTTCCGATTGGCCGAGCGCCGTTGGCTAGCCTTTCTGGGCCCGGCTCACTAGGACTTTTTACATGCGCCATCACACGCACAATCTGCTCGCCCCGCTACCAGGGACCGCGCGGCAGATCCACAGTTTTCATTACGGCCCGGAAAACACTGGCCGCAAGGTTTATATCCAGGCGTCCCTGCATGCGGACGAATTGCCCGGCATGCTGGTGGCCTGGTACCTGAAGCAGCGCCTGGCCGAGCTGGAAAGCGCCGACCTGCTGTTGGGCGAAATTGTTGTCGTCCCGGTCGCCAACCCCATCGGCCTGGAACAAGTGCTGATGGATATCCCGCTGGGTCGCTACGAACTGGAGAGTGGGCAGAACTTCAATCGCCTGTTTGTCGATTTGAGTCTGCAGGTAGGTGACGATGTCGAAGCGCGGCTCAACGATGACCCGCAGCACAACCGTGAACTGATCCGCAGCAGCCTGCGCGCGGCGCTGTCTGCTCAGATCGTCGATACGCAGTTGCAATCGCAACGGCTGACCCTGCAACGCCTGGCTTGCGATGCCGACATGGTGCTGGACCTGCATTGTGATTTCGAAGCGGTGGAGCACCTTTACACCACTCCCGAGGCCTGGCCTCGAGTCGAGGCACTGTCACGCTACCTGGGCGCTCAGGCTAGCCTGTTGGCCACCGACTCCGGCGGGCAATCGTTCGATGAATGCTTCACCCTGCTTTGGTGGCAGTTGCAACAGCGCTTCGGCGCACGCTTTGCAGTTCCCATGGGCAGTATTTCGGTGACCCTGGAATTACGCGGCCAAGGCGACGTTAATCACGCCTTGGCCAGTCGCGACTGTCAGGCACTGATCAACTACTTGACGCTGTATGGCGTGATCGCCGGAGATCCGGCGCCCCAGCCAGAGCTGTTGTACCCGGCAACACCGCTGGCCGGTGTCGAGCCGGTCGCAACGCCGGTCGGCGGCCTACTGGTGTTCTGCGCCCAACCCGGTGAGTTTCTGGAAGCCGGGCAAAAAATCGCTGAAATCATCGATCCGATCAGTGATCGGATAACGCCAATCCACACTCTCAATTCCGGCTTGTTGTATGCCCGCTCCTTGCGGCGCATGGCGACCGCTGGCATGGTCATCGCTCACGTCGCAGGCACCGAAGCCTACCGTAGCGGTTACCTGCTTTCTCCTTAAGGACTGCACGGCATGTACAAACTGACGATCGATGGCCTGCACAAGTGCTATGGCGACAACGAAGTGCTAAAAGGCGTATCGCTCAAAGCAAGCACGGGCGACGTGATCAGCCTGATCGGTGCCAGCGGCTCGGGTAAAAGTACCTTTTTGCGCTGCATCAACTTTCTGGAAACACCCAATAGCGGCACCATGACCCTGGACGGCCAGCCCGTGCGCATGGTCAGCGACAAGCATGGTATGCACGTCGCAGACCCCGCCGAACTGCAGCGCATCCGTACTCGCCTGGCAATGGTGTTCCAGCATTTCAATCTATGGAGCCACATGACCGTGCTGGAAAACGTCAGCATGGCCCCGCGCCGTGTGCTGGGTGTTTCCAAACGCGAAGCCGAAGACCGGGCGCGCAAGTATCTGGACAAAGTCGGCCTGCCGACACGCGTTGCCGAGCAATACCCGGCGTTCCTCTCCGGCGGCCAACAACAACGCGTGGCGATTGCCCGTGCGCTGGCGATGGAGCCGGAAGTGATGCTGTTCGACGAACCCACCTCGGCACTGGACCCGGAGCTGGTCGGCGAAGTACTTAAAGTGATTCAAGGCCTGGCTGAAGAAGGCCGTACCATGATCATGGTTACCCACGAAATGAGTTTTGCCCGCAAAGTCTCGAATCAGGTGATGTTCCTGCACCAGGGCCTGGTCGAAGAGCAAGGGCATCCTGACGACGTACTGGGCAACCCGCAAAGCGATCGGCTGCGGCAGTTTTTGAGCGGGAATTTGAAATAGCGGGAAAGGCTTTTCACGCAGCAACGCGAACCGAAGACACACGCCACTCATCACGCTCCAGCCTTGGTGCATTCAAACGACGGGCTTGGGTGGCGCCTCATCAGGAAGGGTTGGCACGCCTGGCTCAGTGGGATCTGTGGGTTCGTCGGGCTGTTCGTTCGGGGAATCGGGGTCGGGCTGCCCCGGAATGCCGCCGACCCTGTTGATGTTGATCTGGGGATAAGCGAGCAACGACCACGCCAGAAGGCCCACATGATTGTGGTCGCTGACTCTTGCGGGGGCGATGCGTTTCGAACTTGACGTCATAGGGCACTCCTGAGTGTTGACTCCCCTCGCTCGGCGCGAGAGGGAACAGTCCTGACAATAGAGTGCCTGAATGGGCACTAATTCCCTGGGCGCCCGATCAACGGCAAATCAAGTGCGCGGCAATGTCACGCCGCGTTGACCCTGATACTTGCCGCCACGGTCTTTATAAGAAATTTCACACTCTTCGTCGGATTCCAGAAACAGCATCTGGGCCACGCCTTCATTAGCGTAGATTTTCGCCGGCAAGGTGGTGGTGTTGGAGAACTCCAGCGTCACATGGCCTTCCCACTCGGGCTCGAGTGGCGTCACGTTAACGATAATTCCGCAACGTGCATAAGTACTTTTGCCCAGACAGATGGTCAGCACATTACGCGGAATGCGGAAATATTCGACCGTGCGTGCCAAGGCAAACGAGTTTGGCGGAATGATGCAGACATCACTTGTCACGTCGACGAAGCTCTTTTCATCGAAATTTTTCGGGTCCACCGTCGCCGAGTTGATGTTGGTAAATACCTTGAATTCAGCGGCACACCGCACATCGTAACCGTAGCTCGACACACCGTAGGAGATCAGCCGGTTAGCGCCTTCACCGCGAACCTGGCGCTCTACAAAGGGCTCGATCATCCCGTGCTCTAGCGCCATGCGGCGAATCCACTTGTCCGATTTGATGCTCATGGCGGTGTCCTGAATAGCGAGGTGGAAAAAGATGTCTGGCATCTTACCGGGCCGGGCCTTCGGGTTCAAAGACTCTAGAGGTCACGGCCATCGATCCAAACCCGTGTTTAAGCATGAATGAAAATAATCCTGAACAAGGCATTGGCACTTCTCGAAAAACCAGTTAAGGTGACGTCACTGTGTTGCTTGTGTCACTGAGAATCTCTACACGATGTTGAATTTCGATCCAACCATCTCCAAGAATTTTTCCTGCTCTTTGCACTCAGTCTCGGCCAGGGTTCTTCCTGTGTCGCAGTTAACTTTGTCCAAGGAGATACACCATGTCTAATCGCCAAACTGGTACCGTTAAGTGGTTCAACGATGAAAAAGGCTTCGGCTTCATCACTCCACAATCCGGTGACGACTTGTTCGTTCACTTCAAAGCTATCCAATCTGACGGCTTCAAAAGCCTGAAAGAAGGCCAACAGGTTTCTTTCGTCGCTACCCGCGGCCAGAAAGGTATGCAAGCTGAAGAAGTTCAAGTTATCTAACTTGTACTGAATCGCTTAAAAAAAGCCTCGCCCTCAAAAGCGGGGCTTTTTTACGCCCGTAGAAAATGTAAATGCTTTACGGCGACAGCGTGAGCACCCAGCGGATGCCCACGGCAATACACAATCAGTCGTCGCTAATGGTGATGTTCGGCATCGCCTGCGCCTGAGCTTCCTGCAAGACGATTCTCGCGCCCACGTGACGGGCCAGTTCCTGATAGACCATGGCAATCGGGCTTTCTGGATCAGCGATTACCGTCGGTTTACCACCATCGGCCTGCTCGCGAATCACAATCGACAGCGGCAATGACGCCAGCAGCTCGACATCGTATTGCGCCGCGAGCTTCTCGCCACCACCCTCACCGAACAAATGCTCCGCGTGACCGCAATTGGAGCAGATGTGCACGGCCATGTTTTCCACAACACCCAACACCGGAATGTTGACCTTGCGGAACATTTCGACGCCTTTCTTGGCATCCAGCAATGCCAGATCCTGTGGAGTGGTGACAATCACCGCTCCGGCCACAGGGACTTTCTGCGCCAGCGTAAGCTGGATATCGCCCGTGCCGGGCGGCATATCGATGACCAGATAATCCAGATCATTCCACGCCGTTTGCGTAATCAGTTGCAGCAGCGCACCGGAAACCATCGGCCCGCGCCAGACCATCGGCGTGTTGTCATCGGTCAGGAACGCCATGGACATGACTTCAATACCGTGCGATTCGATGGGCACGAACCACTTCTGATCCTTGATCTTCGGCCGCGTGCCTTCGGGGATGCCGAACATCACACCCTGGCTCGGGCCATAGATATCCGCATCGAGAATACCGACCCGTGCACCTTCGCGAGACAACGCCAGCGCCAGGTTTGCGGCGGTAGTGGATTTGCCCACGCCGCCTTTACCAGAAGCGACCGCGACGATGTTCTTCACATTGGCCAGGCCCGGGATTTGCCCCTGAGCCTTGTGCGCGGTGATCACACTGCGCACCTCGACCTTGGCCGAGGACACACCCTCCATCCCCTCTATAGCCATTTGCAGCATTTGCGCCCAGCCATTCTTGAACAGGGCGGCGGCATAACCCAACTCAAGTTGAACGCTGATGCGATCACCCTGAATATCAATGGTACGCACACAGCCCGCGCTGACAGGGTCCTGGTTCAAATAAGGGTCGGTATATTGGCGAAGCACGGCTTCCACCGCTGCGCGATTGACGGCGCTCATGGCTACTCCCGGTAAAAAGACTGAGTAAAACAGACGGCTATCCTACCCCTTCTGAAAGGTGCCGGCATGCTTTCACAGCATGCCGATATGTTGGCTGATCACGGGCAATGCTCGCCAACGGGGTGAAATATATCGTCCAGACCTTTATAGTGACCGACCTCCGTTTCACTTCAAATAGCCGAGCCCCATGTCCGAGCCACGCAAGATTCTCGTCACCAGCGCCCTGCCCTATGCCAATGGATCGATCCACCTTGGCCATATGCTTGAGTACATCCAGACCGATATGTGGGTGCGTTTCCAAAAGCATCGCGGCAATCAGTGCATCTATGTCTGCGCGGACGACGCTCATGGCTCGGCAATCATGCTGCGCGCTGAAAAAGAAGGGATTACCCCGGAACAGTTGATCGACAACGTCAAGGCTGAACACAGCGCCGACTTTGCCGACTTCCTGGTGGATTTCGATAATTTCCACTCGACCCACTCCGAAGAAAACCGTGAGCTGTCGAGCCTGATCTATACACGCCTGCGCGACGCCGGCCATATCGCTACCCGTTCGATTACCCAGTATTTCGACCCGGAAAAGCAGATGTTCCTGGCCGACCGGTTCATCAAGGGCACCTGCCCCAAATGCGGCACCGAAGATCAGTACGGCGATAACTGCGAAAAATGCGGCGCGACCTACGCCCCGACCGACCTGAAAGACCCTAAATCGGCGATTTCCGGGGCGACGCCAGTACTGAAAGAGTCCCAGCACTTCTTCTTCAAGCTGCCAGACTTCGATGCCATGCTCAAAAGCTGGACCCGCAGCGGCACATTGCAGGACGCCGTGGCGAACAAAATCGCCGAATGGCTGGATGCAGGCCTGCAACAGTGGGACATTTCACGCGATGCACCGTATTTCGGTTTCGAAATTCCAGGCGAGCCGGGCAAGTATTTCTACGTCTGGCTGGATGCGCCAATTGGTTATATGGCCAGTTTCAAGAACCTGTGCGCCCGTCGCCCCGATCTGGACTTCGATGCTTACTGGGCCAAAGATGCCAGCACCGAGCTGTACCACTTCATTGGCAAGGACATCATCAACTTCCACGCCTTGTTCTGGCCAGCCATGCTCGAAGGTGCAGGTTTCCGTAAGCCAAACGCAATCAACGTCCACGGTTACCTGACCGTCAACGGCCAGAAAATGTCGAAATCGCGCGGCACCTTTATAAAGGCCCGCACGTACCTGGACAATCTGTCACCGGAATACCTGCGTTATTACTATGCGGCCAAGCTCGGCCGGGGCGTCGACGACCTGGACCTGAACCTGGAAGACTTCGTGCAAAAGGTCAATTCCGACCTGATCGGCAAAGTGGTCAACATTGCCAGTCGTTGCGCCGGCTTCATCCATAAAGGCAATGCCGGCGTACTGGTCGCAGGCAATGCCGCGTCAGAATTGACCGACGCTTTCCTTGCCGCCGCACCCAGCATTGCCGACGCGTACGAAACGCGTGACTTTGCTCGCGCCATGCGCGAAATCATGGGCCTGGCCGACCGCGCCAACGCGTACATCGCAGAAAAAGCACCCTGGTCTCTGGCCAAGCAGGAAGGCAAGCAAGACGAAGTCCAGGCCGTTTGCGCGCTGGGCATCAACCTGTTCCGCCAACTAGTGATTTTCCTCAAGCCCGTCTTGCCGCTGCTGGCAGCCGACGCAGAGGCCTTCCTGAACGTCGCGCCGCTGACCTGGAACGACCACCAGACGCTCCTGAGCAATCATCAGCTCAATCCGTTCCAGGCGCTGATGACCCGAATCGACCCCGTAAAAGTGCAAGCCATGACCGACGCCTCGAAAGAAGACCTGACCGCCAGCCAAACTTCTGTTGCCCCGCAAGGTAATGGCGAACTGGTCAAAGAACCCTTGGCCGCCGAAATCGACTTCGGTGCATTCGAAGCAGTGGACCTTCGCGTGGCCCTGATCCTCAAGGCCGAACACGTTGAAGGCGCCGATAAGCTCCTGCGCCTGACCTTGGACATTGGCGACGAACAGCGTAATGTCTTTTCCGGAATCAAAAGCGCCTATCCGAATCCAGCCGAGCTGGAAGGTCGCCTGACCATGATGATTGCCAACCTCAAACCGCGCAAAATGCGCTTTGGCATCTCCGAAGGCATGGTGATGGCTGCGGGCCCTGGTGGCGAAGAAATCTACCTGCTCAGCCCCGACAGCGGCGCCAAGCCTGGTCAACGCATCAAGTAAGCCCGGCAAAAAGCCCGCGAACAGTGCTGTTCGTGGGCTTTTTTATGGAAGAAGTACGGCCTGCGTCCTTGCCGGGTACTATCTTTCTTAAAGGCTCCCTCGCCTGATCGCTCACTCCCGGCACGACCATGACCGACTTCATCCTCACCCTCATCAGCGCCGCATTGATCAACAATCTCGTATTGCAGTTGCCGCTGGGTGTCGACCCGCTACTCAAGGCCTCGCGCCCATCTGACTTCACCCGCTCGCAAGTACATGCATTGGGCATCGCAACTACGTGGATAATGTTTTCAAGCACACTCATCAGCTACCTGCTGTACCGCTATTTGCTGCTGCCGCTGGAGCTGACGTACCTGCGTTTGTTTATATTCCTGCCGGTAAGCGTACTGTTAATCACGCCCTGCATATCCATGTTGTCTCGGTTCTTGCCGCGATTGTCCTTCGACGGGCTGTGGCCACTACTGCTGGGTAACGCCGGGATTCTCGGGTTGGCGATGCTGAGCACACAGGCCGACAAGGGGATTTTCCTCACGCTGGCATTGAGCCTTGGGGCCGGACTGGGCTTCTGGTGGGTACTGAGTTTGTTTCATGATCTTCGTCAACGCATTCACATCCAGGATGTTCCACTGCCTTTTCGCGGCATGCCGATCGAACTGATCAGTGCCGGTTTGATGGGACTGGCCTTTCTCGGCTTCAGTGGGCTGGTCAAACCATGAACCTGATCCAACGTATCGATGCGCTGCTGCCGCAGACACAGTGTGGCAAATGTGGGCATCCCGGCTGCAAGCCCTACGCCGAAGGAATCGCCAGCGGCGAAGCGATCAATAAGTGCCCGCCCGGCGGCGACGAAACCATCGCAGCACTCGCCCGGCTACTGGAAGTCCCTGTCGTACAGTTGGACCTCGATCGCGGCCCCGCGCCAGCGCAGATCGCGTTCATCCGTGAAGCCGAGTGCATTGGCTGCACAAAATGCATTCAGGCCTGCCCGGTGGACGCCATCGTTGGCGCAGCAAAGCTAATGCACACCGTCATCATCGACGAGTGCACGGGTTGCGACCTGTGCGTGGCACCTTGCCCAGTGGATTGCATCGAAATGCACCCGTTGCCACTCAGCGTGATCCCGGTCGTTGGCGGTATGGCGTTTAGCAGCGAACTGCAACAAGCCCGCGCCAGCAAGCGCAACCATGCGCGCCGACGCTTCGAGCTGCGCAACGACCGGCTGCGTCGTGAAGAAGAGCATAAGCAGGCCGAACGGCTGGCCCGCTCCCAACGCCCCGTTCAAACACCCGTAACCACAGCAACGCCTGCACTCAACCCCGTACAGGCCGCCATCGAGCGCATCCGTGCGCAAAAAGCTGCGGCCGATGACCAGGCCCTGAAAAAAGCCAAAATAGCCTTGGCTATGAGCCGGGCGCAGTTGAACAAGTCGCTCAAGGCTTTTGGCCATCCGCCCACCGCCGAACAGCAAGCGCAACTGGTCGTGCTACAGCGCGAATTCGAAGCCGCCGAACACACCTTGATCACGCTCGAAGCAAACGCTCAGACGCAACCCAAGGTCGACACTCATGCCACCGCCTGAAGCAGCCGCCAGCCCGACCGAACAGGTCAGCGAGCGCCTGCAAAAGACCATGAGCCTGGTGTTACTGGCCACGGTGCCCGGCGCTCTGGTGCTTTTGTGGTTTTATGGATGGGGCGTTTTGATCAATTGGCTACTGGCGGCCAGCATGGCTCTGGCAGCCGAGGCCTTGGTGCTCACGCTGCGTCAACAGCCGCTCAGGCCCTCGCTGAGCGACGGTAGCGCACTGGTCAGTGCAACGTTGCTGGCATTCGCCTTGCCGCCGTATTCACCGTGGTGGCTGACACTGCTGGCCAGCGGCTTTGCACTGCTGTGTGGCAAGCACCTGTTCGGCGGAGTAGGAAAAAACCCGTTCAACCCGGCCATGCTTGGGTATGCCTTGGTGCTGGTGTCGTTTCCGCAACAGATGAACCACTGGCCGGCGCCTCACAGCCTGAACCTGATGGGCGGTCTGCAACAGATTTTCGGTTTCAACCTCGGCTCGACGACGCCACCCGATGCCTGGGCTCAAGCCACTGCGCTGGACGCCTTGCGGATCAATAAAAGTCTGACCGTCGACGAGCTGTTCGCAGGCAACCCGTCGTTCGGCCGGTTCGGAGGCAGAGGTGCCGAGTGGCTGAACCTGGCATTCCTGGCGGGCGGTGCATTCCTGCTCAAACAGCGGGTAATCAGCTGGCATGCGCCAGTGGGAATGCTTGGTAGCCTGTTTATCATCAGCCTGCTCTGCTGGAACGGTTCCGGGTCGGATTCCCACGGCTCGCCGCTGTTCCACTTGTTGACCGGTGCAAGCATGCTAGGCGCGTTTTTTATCGCGACAGAACCGGTGTCCGGCCCCAAAAGCCCACGCGCACGCCTATTGTTTGGGGCTGGAGTGGGCGTGATCACCTACCTTATTCGCACCTGGGGCGCCTACCCTGACGGGGTCGCTTTCGCGGTGCTGCTGATGAACCTTACCGTGCCTGCGCTGGAGCGAATGCGGCCTTCCGAAGAAAACCCGGAACCGCGTCATGAATAAACCCTCCAGAGCACTCAGCGTGCTGATCATTACCCTCATCGCCTGTGTCGGCGCGGGCCTGACGATCACTCTGCAACACGGCACAAGCGCGCGAATCATCGCTGCGCGCGAAGCGGCTCAGGCACAAGCGTTTCTATCGATTCTGCCACCAGACAGTTTCGACAATCACCCCTTGCAGCATCCTTTGACCTTGCCTGAGCAAACGCCTGCAACCCAGACAGTCATCGCCGCATATCTTGCAACGCTCGCCGATCAACCTAGCGCGATCCTTTTCCACAGCCGGACGCAGGGCTACTCCGGGACCATCGAGCTGCTGATTGGTGTTTCGACCACAGGCAAATTGATTGGGGTAAAAGCTCTCAAGCAAAACGAAACACCCGGTCTCGGTGCCCGTATCGCTACTGAACCGGGCTGGCTGGCAAGTTTTATCGGCAAATCAATGAGTGAGCCAGCAGAGTCAGGCTGGGCGCTGAAAAAAGACAACGGACAGTTTGATCAGATCGCGGGGGCGACGATTACCTCTCGAGCGACTGTCAGTGCGATCCACGAAACACTGCAATTCTTCGATGCCTATCGAGCGCAACTCCTGTCGCCATCCACAGGTAACCCGCCATGAGCGAGCGAGCGCAACATAACAATGATTTCAGCCCCCTTCTTGGCCCACTGAGCCTGACACCACTCCTGGGGATCACTGATTCACTCGTACGGGCCATGGGACTCTTGTTGGTCCTATGGATCGTCGGCGGCCTGCACAATGTGTTGGTCCGGTGGATGCGCCCGCTGTTAAACCCCGGCTCGCACCTGCTCGCCAGCACACTGGTGGCCGCCGCACTGGTCAGTTGCGCTGAACTGGTGTTGCAGGCTCAAGCGCTGGCGCTCTATCAGGGGCTGGGGATCTACCTGGCATTAATCGGCACTCATTGCGTGCTGAGCGAATACACCGGCGAAGCGACTGACGACCGGCCTCGGAATTATCCCAAGCCGATCGTTCTGTTCAGCGTATTGATGCTGAGTCTCGGGCTGCTGCGCGAGTTACTAGGCAACGGCACCCTACTCAGCCATGCCCAGTGGCTGTTCGGCGCAAGCGCGGCATACTGGGAAGTGAGTATATTTTCAGGGGGGCTGCACCTTGCCCTCCTGACGCCTGGAGGGTTTATCTTGCTAGGACTGCTCCTGGCTGCGAGAAACGTCTGGGCAAGCCGCTCAAGCCCAATTCGAACGCCTGATGCCAAGAACATCGACCGACTCTCCGCCTCCAAGGAAACGCTTCAGCCATGAATGCCGCAAAACGCCTGGAAATTTTCCGTCGCCTGCGCGAAGACAATCCGGAACCTAAAACCGAATTGGCCTACAGCTCACCGTTCGAACTGCTGATCTCGGTGATTCTTTCGGCTCAAGCGACAGACGTCGGAGTGAACAAAGCAACCGCACGCCTGTATCCGGTGGCCAATACCCCGCAAGCGATTTACGACCTGGGCGTGACAGGGTTGTCCGAGTACATAAAAACCATTGGTCTCTACAACAGCAAAGCAAAAAACGTCATCGAGACCTGCAGGATGCTGATCGAACTGCACGGTGGCCAGGTACCGCAGACCCGCGAAGCGCTAGAGGCCTTGCCGGGCGTCGGACGCAAAACCGCCAACGTTGTTCTCAACACGGCCTTTCGCCAACTGACCATGGCGGTCGACACCCATATTTTCCGCGTGAGCAATCGCACAGGCATCGCCCCCGGCAAGAATGTGGTCGAGGTGGAAAAGCAACTGATGAAGTTTATTCCGAAGGATTACCTGCTCGATGCTCATCACTGGCTCATCCTGCATGGCCGTTATGTTTGCCAGGCCCGAAAGCCCCGTTGTGGCAGCTGCAGGATCGAAGACCTCTGTGAATACAAGGACAAGACGTCTGACGATTGAGCGATAGAGGTTCCAGGGGGCAATCGATTGAAAAAATCTTTTTTACCCGGTCATGAATTGTCGCTATAAGGTGCGCCAATGACAGCCTAAGCCTGGAGTCACTTTATGAGCACTGGCAAAGAGCAATTGGACACAGAAGACGACTTCGCTACGGTCGAAGCGGATGAGGACGAGCAGGCGCCTGTGGAACAGGCAAAGACCAATTTGAGCAAACGCCGAACCATCGACAACCTTCTGGAAGAGCGGCGCTTGCAGAAGCAACTGGCTGAGTACGACTTCGACCTTTAAAGCATCGAACCTACCCGACCTCAATGCCTGGCGGTCTTTGATTGTAAAGGGTTTTCCCGTATAAAGCCTCTCACTCGCGAGAGGCTTTAGCGATGATCGGTTATCAATATACGACCACGGCAAAGCCTGCTCTCTCTTTCCCGTATTCCTGCTATCCCCGAGCACGGCGAAACGATGTCTCAGACCAGCCCATTGCGCTGAGCGAGTTCAATCAAATCAACCAAAGAACGGGCGTTAAGCTTGAGTAACAGGCGCGTCTTGTAAGTACTGACAGTTTTATTGCTCAAAAACATCCCGTCAGCAATTTCTTTGTTGGTTTTACCGCGAGCCAGCTGCTGCAACACCATCATCTCTCGGCCAGACAGCCGATCGACCATATCTGCCTCACTGGCATTACCCAGGCTTGAGCGCACGGAATGAAGTGCCTGGTTGGGGAAATAACTGTAGCCCGACAACACCGCCTTAATCGCGCTTAGCAACTCAGTGAGATCTTGTTGTTTACAGACATAGCCGGCAGCACCGGCTTGCATGCAGCGCATGGAAAAATGCCCCGGAGCTTGAGAGGTCAGAATCAGCACCTTGAAAGGCAACGTCATCGCTGTCAGACGGGCGATTACCTCCAGCCCGTCCAGCTTCGGGATACCTATGTCAAGAATAACGATGTCGGGCAAATGCTCTCGAGCCAGCTGCAAGGCGTCCACGCCATTATCCGTTTCCGCGATGACCTCATAGCCATGGCGCTCCATTAGCATGCGTACAGCAAGGCGAATGACGGGGTGATCATCCACGATCAGCACTTTATTCATGGGTAAGTCCAATTTTCGCTGTTCGATTTTTTAGAGTCAGCACAATAGCCTAGTCGTTTAGTGCTTTGCATAGCGCCCCCCCCCGAGGACCAACAGCCAGAGACCATTCCTACATATACGACAGATACGCCCTACAAAAGACGCCATGCGTGATGTACTTTTTGATCCTTTTGACAATCGGCAACCCTCGGCGGCGGATGAACTGGTTTCAGTTTTGTTTGCTGATCTCCAGCATCGTGGTTCACGTAATAGAGTTATCAACGTTTGGTCAAGCACAGATCCGACACCTCGATAACTAGTCAATCGAGATTTGGCATTTTCAGTGCTCACTCGGGATCCTGCGAAGCACAAATATAGCCATAAGCCACATTTACCAACGTTTTCAACCCTTACTCCGCGGTGCCTGAAACTGGTTTTTTACAGAGTGTCAGTGAACCATGAACGCACTGATGAACGCACGTGTCGACCCTCTGTCTATTCAGAGATGTGTCGGATTGTCAGACACAATACAGAACACCCGTCATAAATTATTACCTATTATATTGCGGATGTCTCAGCAAAATTTACAAATGTTGAATTTAAAATCCACGTATTTGCACAGCTTTTTTATTATTCTCATCCACTTTAGGAAAAAAGCTACACGACACTCAGAAAAGTCCTAAAGCTCACGCCCTCATTCAACCCGACACCAACAGAAATACTTAATCCAACCGAACTGAATAGATAGCCCGCATCACCGATGCAGGCCATTTGCGTTGCCACCTTAAAAGTTTATATAACAAACACGGCACGGTTACGGAGTGCAGACCTGAAGAAAGTCATCGACCTTACAACAAAACGCCTGCAGCCCTATACAAAGAGCTCATCCGACCTAGAGTTAATGCTATTCGTTGAACACTGGCCATACCTGGCGACACGAAGAGGAAACGTACTACATCACATTAAGAATGCCGACCCCTCCAATGTAATAACCTCGCACAACTCGCCAGGTAATTCATATAAAGCGCTTTTTTTCACTTGCAAATTCTATTACCAGTCGTTACTTTTTATTAGCAGCAACTCTATTAGAACGCTTGCCCACCCTATTTAATCGAATCACGGGATAAAGTTACTCATCGAGCCTGCTCACTGTACTGCCCGTGACTCGGTGATTTCATTGATTATTGGGCGGCGCCACTAAACTCGACAACTTAAAATCCGCCACTTTTCAAGAGCCCTTATTTTTCCCGCATAACCGGATCGAAGCGACTCACACCCAATGATGTGCTCACTTCCCCAACAGCATACAAACACAGGCCTATTACCATGAACAATAAAGCCCCCCATTCCCGCTCTAAACATGCGCCTCTGCTGGATTTGGCGACTGCCGTGGACCAGTTCATTCAGCGAGGAGGCGTTATCAATGTTATCCCGACCGGAGAGACTGCAGACACTATCCTGGCGTCAGAAATCCCCCCGCGCCTTGATATAGATCTGGAGGAAGACACCCATAAAAAACTGGAACTATTGAAAAGTTTGGTGGCCAAGGGTGCTGGCGTCAACGCTCTCCAATACTCCCTGAGGATGAACAAGAAAGATGTGAGACGGATGGCCGGGGAACACGGCCTGAAGATATCCTATAGCCGACCTATTCGCGGTATCCAGAATGAAAAAAAGGCAGAGCCTGCTACCGTTGATGACGACATTGCAGGCCACGCCATGCATTATTCCAACTTGGGGTATACGGCATGGGAGATCGCTCAGAAATTGAACTTGAGCGTGCGCCAGGTATGGAAAATCGGGCAGGACTATCGATTTGAATTCAGACAAGCCCGCGACAGAACCGACTCAAGCGACTTGCCTGAGGCGTAACACATTAAGCACCCCGACCGTCATCCGAGCCTGTGCTTGTGGGTAACGCAGCCTAACAAAACAGGTGTAAGCGTGATGACCGCATCACCGTCAGTCTTCATGCCTCGCAACGACCGGCTTTGGTCTTTTCAACCCCTGCCTGCCCGTGCCAGGCAGCCTTAAGCCAGTTGTTAGCCGACGCCATCGAAAAGCCCCACACTGTCCCTCTCTAATAACTAAAGAACTTAGTTATCTATCGCAATTAAATCCGCCCCCGCCGCCACCGTTAAACATACCCGCGTGGGTTTGCCTATTGCAAAAGATCGCACAATCCGCTTAAACAACATTACTCACTGCTCACCTCACATCCACTGACACTACCCTCAGGAACTAACATGAATAAAGACTCCATCACCGGCATGAACCCAGTGCGTATAATTGCCTTGTTCGCAGCGCTCTCCGAAGCCTCCGCCGCCACGGCGCTGCCCTTTCTACACGAGGACAACCAGACCCTTTATGTTTGGTTCCTCATTGTCTTCCCTTGCACCCTGACGCTTATGTTTTTTTTGACATTAAACTTCAACTATAAAGCCCTCTATGCGCCCTCTGACTTCTCCAATGAAAAAAACTTTCTAAAGGTCTCAAAAAAAACCGATCTTTATTCTAAAGACACGCCGCAGCAACCCCCACTCAAAGCGCCTACAAACGGGAATAAGAAGAAATCATTTTCGAAACTCTTGCTCCACCCTGCCAATAGACAGGATGCTTTTTATGGAGGGCCCATCTCCTGTCAGCGCGACTTAAAGAATACCCTATCCCTGCTCACTGTCCAGAACAGCACCTCTCACAGTAACAACCCCCCCTCTGCCCGGTGGATTTTAGTGATTAAAGACTGGGACGAACCGATGCCGCATGACGAACTCATTGAGTTAATTAACCGCTGGGCAAAAAGCACACCACACTCCGACATTTCCGCCGTATGGGTAATTGAATCAGACCGTGTTATTTATCTATGAAAACACCCGAATACACGAGAGCGCTGTTCAACTGTTCGTTGCCCGCCGTAAGAACAATACGACAGGCGCCATGGACAACTCTAGAATTAACAACACTTCATTTACTTAATTGCGTAGGCGTTTACCGTGAACACCCACCGAATTATCTTCCAACGCCGTCCGACCGACGATGAAGACCTTAAGCCTCTTAAGACGCGAGCCCTGAGAAATCAAAACCCAAACTATTCCTTTGAATGAGTGACGCGACGCCTCGTATCTAAAAAGCGACTAGTGTAATGAGAAGCCGCCTGCGAATGCCCTCAGCCTTAAAAACTGACGAGCCAACGCTAACGTAAAAACACCGCGCACCGTCAAGGTCCCTCATCCAATTGAGCAGAGCATACAATGACGCTATTAAAAGATTATCACGACACCCAAAAAGCGCTTGAGCAACAACTGTCGTTGCTGGCATCACTCAAAAAAAATTCATCCTTAATAAAGGAGCTTGAGTTCGAGAAAAAAATCAAAGCGCTGATGACGCGCTACCGTAAAACGCCGAAAGACTTGATTACACTTTTCGACACCACAGCACCGCTCACTAACACGACTGTTCACGAACGTCCTGTCACGTACGCAACGGGGGCCAAGAGACTAAAGAAGACACCAGAATCAAAGCCTCAGTGATCCATTTCACGGGTGCACCCGAGACTGCAGAGTTGAATCACAGGACGACTTGGCAGTCCCTATGCGATGACCTGGCAGCGCTGAAAAGCGTTGCCAGACTCAAATTCAACGCTGGCCCTTGACCCGCTTCCATTGGAAAAATGGGTCAAGGGCTATATCGCTTCCGTGCACGAATACCTCAAACAAACCTTGGTTTATTCAATGGCCCCCGGCACCGGCCATCAGAACAACTTACGGCCTTTGTTTGCAGCAATGCGCATGCGCAGAGCATTCAATTTGATAAAGCCGGCTGCGTCCGCCTGATTGTAAGCGCCGCCGTCCTCTTCAAACGTCGCAATATTTGCATCGAACAACGACTCGTCGGATTTACGACCTGTCACGATGACATTGCCTTTATACAGCTTCAGACGCACAACGCCGTTCACGTGGGCCTGAGACGCGTCGATCATCTGTTGCAACATCAGACGCTCAGGGCTCCACCAGTAGCCGGTGTAAATCATGCTGGCGTACTTAGGCATCAACTCGTCTTTGAGGTGAGCGACTTCACGGTCCAGGGTGATTGACTCAATGGCGCGGTGAGCGCGCAGCATGATGGTGCCACCTGGTGTCTCATAGCAGCCACGAGACTTCATGCCCACATAACGGTTCTCGACGATATCCAGACGTCCGATACCGTTTTCGCCGCCGATGCGGTTCAGGGTGGCCAATACTGTCGCAGGCGTCATATCTACGCCGTCCAGCGCCACGATATCGCCATTGCGATAGGTCAGCTCAAGATACGTTGCAACGTTCGGCGCGTCCTCTGGGGACTTGGTCCAGCGCCACATGTCTTCTTCGTGCTCAGTCCAGGTGTCTTCCAGCACGCCGCCTTCATAGGAGATGTGCAGCAGGTTGGCATCCATGGAGTACGGCGACTTCTTCTTGCCGTGACGCTCGATCGGGATGGAGTGCTTTTCAGCGTAATCCATCAGTTTTTCGCGCGACAGCAGGTCCCATTCACGCCATGGAGCAATCACCTTGACGCCTGGCTTGAGGGCATAGGCGCCCAGCTCGAAACGAACCTGATCGTTACCTTTGCCGGTGGCGCCATGGGAAATGGCATCAGCGCCGGTTTCGTTGGCGATTTCGATCAGACGTTTGGCGATCAGCGGACGTGCGATGGAGGTACCCAGCAGGTACTCGCCCTCGTAGACGGTATTGGCGCGGAACATCGGGAATACGAAATCGCGCACGAACTCTTCGCGAAGATCGTCAATGTAGATTTCTTTCACGCCCATGGCTTTTGCCTTGGCGCGGGCGGGCTCGACTTCTTCGCCTTGGCCCAAGTCAGCAGTGAAAGTCACTACTTCGCAGTTGTACGTGTCCTGCAGCCACTTGAGGATTACCGAAGTATCCAGGCCACCGGAATACGCGAGAACCACCTTGTTTACGTCCGCCATGCCATCACTCCACCGGGTTGTACGGAAAACCGGTGATTCTACCGCTCAAACCTGTCAATTTACAGAGGCGCGACAGCTTGTGACGACGAAGCGACAGTTAGTGTCGAGAGTACGACCGATTCATGCCGCTCAGGACGTGGCAGCGGCATTGCTCGCAGCCGCAACAGGTGTGGGCTCATCAGGCGCGACACGTTCCAGCTGGATGTTGACCCGACGGTTGCGTGCACGGTTGGCGGCATTGGTGTTGGGCACCAGCGGATACCGCTCGCCATGAAAGCGCAGGGTTATCTGCTTTTCCTGCACACCTTGAGTCTTGAAGAAGTCCATCACCGCCAACGCCCTGCGCCGCGACATATCACGATTGGTCAGGCGGTTACCACTGTTATCCGAATGGCCATCGAGTTCAATGTGGTTAACGGTGGGATCGGCTTTTAGGAACTCAGCGATGACCTGCAGCTTTGCCCGCGCTGGCGCATCAAGATCGACGCCGTTGCCTGGGAAGCCTATCTGCGCCTGCTTGACCTGTTCGAAATTCATCGGTAGCAACTTGGTGGTACAGGCTTGGTAATCGCTGAACGCCTTGTTGAACCTGACCGGTAACAGCCGCACTTCCACAGCACTATTACCCTCTTGAGAGTAATGACGAATAACCGGACTGCGACCTTCAAGCAAGCCTGCCATCAGGCGCCCGGCCTGGCCCTGGGAGCTATTGAATGGAATGCCGCCATTGCTTACTTTGACCGAGCCCAGATTGATATCACCGCGCCCCGGCTGCCAGGGCGCTGCCGCCGCCAACAGGGTCGCAGAACCCGAGCCGAGCATACTGCCAGTAGCCTTGAGACGAAACGTGGCCTGCTCACCCGCGCGGCGCACGAATTCGCCCACACCGAAATCGGTGATGGGTTGGGTCAGGCGACACTCGAATTTGTCACCTTCGACTTTCCATTCGATACTTTCCAGACGCGTCTGGAAGGTGATAGCCACTGCCGGCAGACTGGCAAACACGCTGAGCAAGGCTAGATAACGCTGGCGCACGGGAGGCTCCACTAGAAAACTGCATACGTCTGGCTATCGGTAACTTCCCGGAAAACTTGATAGCGAGTGCCTGGAAGAGTCTTTTCCGGTAGCATTCCCAGCGAGTTTGACCCGCCTGGAATCCCCAATGTCTGACCGCCTGACCCTTCTGCGTCCCGACGACTGGCACATTCACCTCCGTGATGGAGCTGTTTTGCCTCACACCGTCGCTGACGTAGCGCGTACTTTTGGACGCGCAATCATCATGCCGAACCTGGTGCCTCCCGTGCGTAATGCACAGGAAGCTGACGCCTATCGCCAGCGCATTCTTGCTGCGCGCCCGGCAGGCAGCCACTTCGAACCGCTGATGGTGCTGTACCTGACCGACCTGACCCAGCCGCAGGATATACGCGCGGCCAAGGCCAGCGGGTTTGTCCATGCCGCCAAGCTGTACCCGGCCGGGGCAACCACCAACTCCGATTCCGGCGTCACCAGCATCGACAAAATTTTCCCGGCGCTCGAAACCATGGCTGAAGTCGGCCTGCCGCTTCTGGTCCACGGGGAAGTGACCCGTAGCGAAATCGACGTTTTCGACCGTGAAAAAATCTTCATTGATGAGCATTTACGTCGAGTGGTTGAACGCTTCCCAACGCTGAAGGTGGTTTTCGAACACATCACCACCCGCGAAGCCGTGCAGTTCGTCAACGACGCTTCGGCGAACGTCGGGGCGACGATCACCGCCCATCACCTGCTTTATAACCGCAACCACATGTTGGTCGGCGGCATTCGCCCGCACTTCTATTGCCTGCCGATTCTCAAACGCAACACTCACCAGGAAGCATTGCTCGATGCTGCCACCAGTGGCAGCGCGAAATTCTTCCTCGGTACCGATTCAGCGCCTCACGCCCAGCAAGCCAAAGAAGCGGCGTGCGGCTGTGCCGGTTGCTACACCGCTTACGCTGCCATCGAGCTGTACGCCGAAGCGTTCGAACAACGCAACGCCCTGGACAAACTGGAAGGTTTTGCCAGCGTTCACGGCCCGGCGTTCTATGGCCTGGCACCCAACCGCGACACCATAACGCTGGTCCGTGATGAATGGACCGCACCTACCAGCCTGCCATTTGGCACGCTGTCCGTAATTCCGCTGCGCGCCGGTGAAAAACTGCGCTGGCGCCTGCTAGAGGAACACGCGTGAGCGAAGATCATTTCGACGACGAACAGGACGGTCATGGCGGCGGAGGCGGAGGCGGCTCTCGGCACCCGATGGCTGCCCGTTTCCGCGGCTATCTGCCGGTCGTTATCGACGTAGAAACCGGCGGATTCAACTCGGCGACCGATGCGCTGCTGGAAATCGCCGCAGTCACGATCGGCATGGACGAAAAAGGCTTCGTGTTCCCTGAGCACACGTACTTCTACCGCGTTGAACCGTTCGAAGGCGCCAATATCGAAGCTGCCGCGCTGGAGTTCACCGGGATCAAGCTCGATCACCCGCTACGCATGGCGGTCAGCGAAGAAACTGCGCTGACCGACATCTTCCGTGGTGTTCGCAAAGCCTTGAAAGCCAATGGCTGCAAACGTGCAATTCTGGTGGGGCATAACGCCAGCTTCGACCTCGGCTTCGTAAACGCTGCCGTCGCGCGCCTGGACATGAAGCGCAACCCTTTCCACCCGTTCTCCAGTTTCGACACCGCGACCCTTGCGGGTCTGGCTTACGGTCAAACCGTGCTCGCCAAAGCCTGTCAGACCGCGGACATCGACTTTGATGGCCGTGAAGCACACTCAGCCCGCTACGACACCGAAAAAACCGCAGAACTGTTCTGCGGCATCGTCAACCGCTGGAAACAAATGGG
>ERZ1463034.6-NODE-6-length-88563-cov-33.203315_pt1 | contig 88563 bp, 90 predicted proteins | sample MGYA00564480_ERZ1463034 | MGnify/ENA primary metagenome ERZ1463034 (study PRJEB39244, sample SAMEA3635122) | Helicobacter pylori | study: EMG produced TPA metagenomics assembly of PRJEB11511 data set (Assembly of a 5300-year-old Helicobacter pylori...
AAACCTGCTCGACGGCGGCAATTTCTTCGTCACCGATACTCGGGCGGGAAAAGGGCAGGAAACTTTGATTCATAGGATCCTCTAGCGCAGGAAAGCATTGCGGCTTAAGAAGCGAGCCGTCTGCAATATCCACAGATACTGTTTACTTTGAAAATACGGGGCCGCGCTGACAGGGTCGGTAACGGCGCCGCGACACAATTGTTCGCGCAAATCATAGTTCAGGAATCGTGAAAATTACGTTTACCTTCAGCGGGATGGCGCGAACTCTATTACATGACCGTTTTGCGGAGCTGCGAGCGCAGGGCGATTCGCACGAGACAGTTTAACTTAACGCGAAAAGGTGCAACAGCAGTATGCGCGTCAAGCTAGTTCAGTAGAGTACTGAGTCCGCGCGCAGACTGTACCGTCAGACCTTTCCTACAATAGCGGAGCTAACCTGAACAAATACTGTCCATCCAGCGGCAAATATTTTTGCATCGTGCCCTAGGATGTGTTGAATACAGCCGGTCTGCTTAAGGTCGTTCATTAACGTGGGCAAAAAAGTATTTTCGGGGGTGGCCTGTTACGATCCTGTGCGAATCAGTTAATAAGCCTGCTCTAGGTCGAATGAATAATCGTTCTCGTTACGTTACCTTGGTCGGCGAATGCGAAACAGAGCGATTACCCTGTTCTTGCAATCAAGAGCATTGAATTGACCGTTCTCTAAGTGCGGCAGTGTGGAGGGGTCGAGCGTCAATGTGTCAGTTTGAAGGTATGCAGTTGCCTGGGTGCATGCATTTGACTGTTAGTGGACGACGAGGAAAACCGCTTTATGCAAACAGCCTATACCGTCCTTATTTTGCTGATGTTGGTCGGTGTGTCGCGGTTGGTGGCCCGGTTGATTCCGTTGCCGTTGCCACTGTTGCAGATCGCTGCCGGGGCGTTGCTGGCTTGGCCGACGCTGGGTTTGCATGTCGCGCTCGACCCTGAACTGTTTTTGTTCTTGTTTCTGCCACCGCTGCTGTTCTCGGATGGTTGGCGTATGCCCAAGCGCGAGTTGTGGCGTTTTCGCGGGCCGATTCTTACCTTGGCAGTGGGGCTGGTATTGTTCACGGTGGTGGGCGCCGGTTTCTTTATCCATTGGCTGATACCAACCATCCCCTTGCCGGTGGCCTTCGCCTTGGCGGCCGTGCTGTCGCCGACCGATGCCGTGGCGGTGTCGGCGATTGCTCAGGATCGGCTGCCCGCGCCAATTATGCATATGCTCCAAGGCGAGGCTTTGATGAATGATGCCTCCGGCCTGGTGACCTTCAAGTTTGCTTTGGCGGCGGCGGTGACGGGCGTGTTCTCGCTGGCCAGCGCCAGCCTGACATTTGTCCTAGTCGCCTGTGGCGGCTTGGCCATCGGCGTAGCGCTGAGCTGGCTGGTGGGGCGTTTGCGTGGCTGGATGATTGCCCGGGGCTGGGATGACCCTGCGACCCATGTAGTGTTCATGTTGCTCCTGCCCTTCGCTGCCTATGTATTGGCTGAACGCTTGGGCGCTTCGGGGATTCTGTCAGCCGTGGCCGCCGGTATGATGCAAAGCTGGCTGGATCTGCTGCCGCGACAGACCAGTACGCGGCTGCTTAATCGTAGCGTCTGGGCACTGCTGGAGTTTGCTTTCAATGGCTTGATTTTCCTGCTGCTGGGCCTGCAGTTTCCGGACATCATCAAGGCCGTCGCCAGTCATGAAGTGTCGCTCTGGCCAACCCTGTTGTGGCGTTGCCTAGATGTATTGGCGATTTTTATGGTGTTGTTGGCGTTACGTTATGTGTGGGTGCAGAGCGTCTGGCGGCTGATGGTCGGCTTGCGGCGCTGGGGTGATCGCGGCGAATCATCGCTTGAGCTGACGGCGCGCTCTGGCTGGCTGCTGACCGTGGGTGGCGTGCGAGGGGCCGTGACGCTGGCGGGTGTGATGTCCGTGCCGCTGTTGATCAGTGCCGGGGCAGACTTTCCTGAGCGTGATCTGCTGATCTTTATCGCCGCAGGCGTCATCCTGCTGTCATTGATTGCAGCCTGCATCGCTTTGCCATTGTTGCTGCGCGGTGTCGCTAAAAGCCCGGACCACGCGATGAAACGCGAGGTTCGAGAGGCATGGAAGCATACCGCTGAAGCGGCGATTCACGCCCTGGAAGCTGAGGACCTGGCCGACACCGGCGTCATCCCCGACGCTGCGCAAGCCGCTTTGGCGATGGAAGTCAAAGCGCGGATCATGTCCGAATACCGCCATCACCTCGAGGTGTTCAACGACACCTCCGAAGCGCAGGCGCTGGCTTGGCAAATGGACCAGCTGGAACGACGCCTGCGTTTGCACGCGTTGCGCGCGCAGCGCCTGGAACTCTATAGCCTGCGCCGTCATCACCGGATCGGCGACGACGCGCTGCGTCAGATATTGGGTGAGTTGGACCTGAGTGAGGCGAATCTGGGGCCGGTTAAATAGCCATCAACTTATCTTTTTGGATAAGCCTTGCGCATGAAGGCTTTGTCTTTATCGCTGATCATCGCATTGAGGCCCACTTCCCAATCGCCGATCGTAATGGTGTTAGGCACCGGATAATGCATGATCGACTGCTTGTCGTAAGCGGTGTAGGTCGTTTTGTCTGATTCGAATTTGCGAAGCACCGATTCATCGACTTCTTCGGCGGAATGACCGGCTTTCGCGTAGTGTTCGTACACCTTCGACACGTCCCAAGGAATATCGGCTTCCGGGTGCTGATGTTCATGCTCGGCCCCTAGCGCATGGCCAAACTCGTGCATGATGGTGTATCGGAACTTCGGGTCCGATGGTTTTACACCCAGCACCATCGTAGGAGTCCACGGGTCGTTGGCCTTGGCATCGGTCCCGATCAGGGTGTAGTTCGCGCTGGAGGCAGTCGTGATTCGGATGTCACCTTTACCATAGCCCGGCGTGTTTTCCCGGCCATCAATAAACTCGAACGTCAGGTTTACAGAGGCTTGCCACTGGTTGATAGCGGCAATAATGGCTTGTTTGTGGGGTTCGGGCAGGTCCTCATCGGTAAAACCGATTTTCAGGGTGCGGCCATTGGCCCAGAACCTGGAAAAATGCCCGACGGCCCGCTTGCGGCGACTGCCGGGAACAGATACCCCGGCATTGTCAGGGTTCTCTTCGATGGCGGTCTCATAGGAAACCTGTTGGTCCCTCAAGCGGCGGGCGTTGCAGAGTCGTAGTTCGTTCATGGTGAAACTCCAGGGTAGGCGGAGTCTCATTGTTCTCTGTGGCGAGCTGACCGAGGCTGTACATAGTTATCGCGGTTCGCTGTAGCGGCCAGTGTGTTGGCCGCTACAGATTTCGTGATCAGCCTTTGATGAAATCCCGAATACGCGTGGCCGCTTCGACGCATTCGGCCAGAGGTGCAACCAGCGCCATGCGTACACGTCCGGCGCCGGGGTTGAAACCGTCGACTTCGCGGGACAGGTAGGAGCCCGGCACCACGGTGACATGCTCGGCTATATACAGGTCGCGGCAGAACTCAGTGTCGTCGGTCCCGACATTCGGCCACAGATAAAAACCACCGTCGGGACGCTGTACGTCGAGCACCGGGGCGAGGATCTCCAGCACGGCGTCGAACTTCTCCCGATACAGCGTTCGGTTGGCGCGTACGTGCTCTTCGTCATTCCATGCGGCAATACTCGCCAGCTGGGTTTGAACCGGCATGGCGCAACCGTGATAGGTGCGATAGAGCAAAAAAGCTTTAAGGATGTCGGCATCGCCGGCCACAAAACCTGAGCGCAAGCCGGGCAGGTTCGAGCGTTTGGACAGGCTGTGGAATACCACGCAACGTTTGAAGTCTTTGCGCCCCAGCGCCACGCATGCACTCAGCAGGCCTGGTGGCGGAGTCTGTTCGTCAAAGTACAGCTCGCTGTAGCACTCGTCGGCGGCGATCACAAAATCATGTTCATCAGCCAGGGCGATCAGCTTTTTCAGGGTTTCCAGTGGCACCAGTGCGCCAGTTGGGTTGCCGGGCGAGCACAGGAACAGGATCTGGCAGCGCTTCCAGACGTCTGCGGACACTGCATCGAAATCCGGGTTAAAACCATTTTCCGCCAGGCAGGGCAGGTAATGGGGCTGTGCGCCGGCCAGCAAGGCTGCGCCTTCATAGATTTGATAGAACGGATTTGGGCTGACTACCAGTGCGTCGTCGCTGCGGTTGACCACGGTCTGGGTGAAGGCGAACAAGGCTTCGCGAGTCCCGTTGACCGGTAACACATGACGCGCCGGGTCGAGCCAGCCGGTGGGCACGTCAAAACGGCGCTCACACCAGGCGGTGATGGCTTCGCGTAGCGCCGGGATGCCGAGCGTAGTCGGGTAAACCGCCATCTGATCGAGGTTGGCGGCCAGCGTTTCAGCGACGAACGCAGGCGAGCGGTGCTTGGGTTCGCCGATGGACAGCGCGACAGGGCGTTTATCGGCATTGGGCGTCACGCTGCCAAGTAAGGCGCGGAGTTTTTCGAAAGGGTAGGGCTGGAGCTGCTGCAAGGCGTTATTCATGGGGTGTAGGTCTCAGTGAGCGTGGCGCCCGGGAGTGGGCCGGGCGCCGTTGAGTCGAAACGTAAAGGTGGGCCTGCAATGGCGTCATTCAGATACTGAGGCGCATCTCTGCGTGAGGCTCATGATTGACGCTCAATTGCTCGACGATAGCGTCCTGAAGTCGGCTGCACAGTTGTGGATCGGACAGCGGCTGATTGTTCGCGTCAGTGATGAAAAAAACGTCCTCCACCCGCTCGCCGAGCGTGGCGATTTTCGCGTTTTGCAATGACAGGTCGAACTCCAGGAAGATTTTGCCGATTCGCGCCAGCAGGCCAGGGCGATCAGGTGCGCTCAGTTCCAGGATCGTGACCGGGCGTTGTGCGTCGGTGTGGATCGTGACCTGTGGCGCGAAGGCAAAATGCTTGAGCTGGCGGGGTACCCGGCGCTGGATGATGGTCGGGTAGTCATCGGGGTTGCGCAGGGCCTCGGTCAGCCCTTCGCGGATTTGCTTGATCCGTACAGGGTTGTCGCCAATTGAGCCGCCATCGTTATCGAGCACGATGTAGGTGTCGAGGGTGAACTGGCTGCTGGAGGTGATGACGCGGGCGTCATGAATGTTCAGGTTGAGCTGATCCATGGCGGCCACGGTCACGGCAAAGAAGTCATGCTGGTCGGGAGCGTAGATGAAGATTTGAGTGCCGCCCTCGAACTCGCGCTGAGTGGTTTCCTTGATCAGCACCAGCGGGCCGCCATCGGCAGGCTGCTGCAGGATTGCATCGCTGTGCCAGGCCACATCGCCAGCGGTGTGCCGCAGGAAATAATCATCCCCAAGCTGCGCCCATAGTTGCTCGACGTCATCCGGGTCGATACCGCTGCGAACGAGAATGTCCAGCGCGGCACTTTGCGTACGACGAATCTGCTCTTCACGGTCGACAGGGTTCTCCAGGCCGCGACGCAGTGCGCGTTTGGTCTCGGTGTACAGCTGGCGCAACAAGCTGGCGCGCCACGAGTTCCACAGCGTTGGATTGGTTGCGTTGATATCGGCCACGGTCAGGACGTAGAGGTAATCCAAGTGGGTTTCATCGCCAACGAACTGGGCGAAATCATGGATGACCTGCGGGTCGGACAAGTCCTTGCGCTGGGCGGTGGTCGACATCACCAAATGGTTTTGCACCAGCCATACGATCAGGCGGGTGTCCCAGATCGGCAGTTGATGGCGTTGGCAAAAGACTTCGGCATCGATAGCGCCCAGTTCCGAGTGGTCGCCACCGCGGCCTTTGCCAATATCGTGATACAGCCCTGCCAGGTAGATCAGTTCGGGCTTGGGCAGCTTGACCATAATCTTGCTAGCCAGCGGAAACTTGTCTGAGGTCTGAGTGTATTGCAGCTTACGCAGGTGCTTGATCAGGTTCAGGGTGTGCGCGTCGACGGTATAGATATGGAACAGGTCGTGCTGCATCTGGCCGATGATATGGCCGAATTCCGGCAGGTACAGACCCAGAATCCCGTAACGGTTCATCCGGCGCAGATTGCGATGGATGCCGAACTCGCACTTGAACAGCTCGATAAAGAGACTGGTGTTGCGAATGTCGTTACGGAACTCGTCGTTGATCAGGTGCCGATGTTCGCGCAGCAAGCGAATCGTGTCGGCGCGAACGCCCTTGATTTCCGGGTGCTGAGCCATCAGCACGAAAACTTCCAGTATCGCGAAGGGGGTGCGCTTGAAAACATTGGGGTGGGAGGCTTCGATGTAGCCATCATGCAGCTGGAAGCGCGAATTGATCGGCTGAGTCGTGCCGCTCCCTTCCTCTGAAAGAATGACTTCTTCAAAGTGCTGAATGATCAGATCACTCAGTTCGGCAATGCTCATGACCACGCGGTAATACTTTTGCATGAAGCGTTCGATTGCTAGCTTCGCATCGCCGTCTTCGTAGCCGAGCAGGCGGGCGATGCTGCTTTGATGGTCGAACAGCAGGCGGTCTTCCGATCGGCCGGCAAGCATGTGCAAGGCGTAGCGCACCTTCCACAAAAACTCTTGGGATGAGGCGAGCAGAGTGTTTTCGCTTTCCAGCAGAAAACCTTCGCCCGCCAGCGCGTGCAGATTCAAGGTGCCGTACTGGCGACGGGCGACCCAGAGAATGGTCTGGATATCGCGCAAGCCACCAGGAGAGCCTTTGACGTTGGGTTCCAGGTTGTATTCGGTGTCGTTGTACTTGTGATGGCGGGCTTTCTGCTCTGCACGCTTGGCCAGGAAAAACTCTTTGCTCGGCCACATCCTGGCGGGGCTAGTGACATCAAGCATGCGCTGGCGCAGGCGTTCGGGGCCGGCAATCGTACGACTTTCCATCAAGTTGGTGATGATTGTCAGGTCGGCGATGGCTTCCTGTGCGCATTCATCGACCGAGCGCACACTCTGGCCGACTTCCAGGCCGATATCCCATAGCAACGTCAAAAAGCGCTCAATGGGCTCGCGAAAAACCTCGTGGTCGGCGCTGTCCAGCAGGATCAGCAGGTCGATGTCTGAATAAGGATGCAGCTCGCCGCGACCATAGCCGCCAACCGCCAGCAGGGCGATATCCGCCTCGTCGCTCCAGTCGAACTGTTCCCACACCTGCTGCAGGATGTGATCGACAAACCAGGCACGATCTTCGATCAGGCGCCGGATGTCGCGACCCGAGCGGAAACGTCCGTCGAGCACTTCGCGGGCCTGGCGAATGGCTTTCTTGAAAGCGGCAATGGGGCTCGCTTTCAAGGCCAGTTCGGCCTGGAACTGGCCGCGGTCGAATAATTCTGGATCCACCTGCGGCATTGAACGGCTTTCCTTCTATCTATCAGGCCTGACTTTAACGACGTGGTTTATACCGACGCGCTTACTGTCGATGTGCGGGCAATAGTGTCGTCGCTCCGCAGGGTGAAAATTTCATACCCGTCTGCCGTGACCAGGATCGTGTGTTCCCACTGGGCAGACAGCTTGCGATCCTTGGTGATCGCGGTCCAGCCATCGCCCAGCAAGCGGGTTTCGGCACGGCCTTGGTTGATCATGGGTTCAATGGTGAAGGTCATGCCTTCCTTGAGCTCCATGCCTGTGCCAGCACGGCCATAGTGCAGTACTTGCGGCTCTTCATGGAAGACCTTGCCAATGCCGTGACCGCAGTATTCGCGCACCACGGAAAAACCATTCTTTTCGGCGTGTTTCTGGATCACTTCGCCGATATCGCCAAGGCGAGCGCCTGGGCGAACCAGCTCAATGCCTTTATACATGCACTCTTGCGTGATTTTCGACAGACGCTCAGCCCACTCTGGCACTTTGCCAACATGGAACATTTTGCTGGTATCGCCGTGGTAGCCATCCTTGATTACCGTGACGTCGATGTTCAGGACGTCGCCATCCTTGAGCGGCTTCTCGTTTGGAATGCCGTGGCACACCACGTGGTTGATCGAGGTGCAGATCGACTTGGGGAAGCCCTTGTAGTTCAGCGGGGCCGGAATCGCCTTCTGCTCATTGACGATGAAGTCATGGCATATACGGTCCAGCTCGTCCGTGGTCACGCCAGGCTTGACGTAAGCGCCGATCATTTCGAGCACGTCGGCAGCCAGACGGCCGGCGATGCGCATTTTCTCGATATCCTCGGGGGTTTTGATGGTGACAGTCATAAAATTCTCTCGGCGCGGTGTGGCGCGGCTAAACACGTAAAACGCGATTCTAACAGACCGTCAGGCTGCGGGTGATCATCGCTTTATATATGCGCGAGGTGGCCCCGCGTGTACGGCGCAAAAGGACGTTTGCGGCGGTGCTTATTTCGTGTTCCGTTATCCGGCCTTTTATGGTATAAAATGCGCCGCTTTCCTGGGTATGTCCCAGAAGCTTAAACCCACACACGTGTCGACACGATGACCTGGGTGCCCTCAGCTTGAAGCTGTTGGTTGGTCATTGGGATACGTGGAGGCCTAACCCGACTTATCAAGGAACTATCATGTCCCAAGTCAACATGCGCGATATGCTGAAAGCCGGTGTCCACTTCGGTCACCAAACCCGTTACTGGAACCCGAAAATGGGTAAATACATTTTCGGCGCACGTAACAAGATTCACATCATCAACCTTGAAAAAACCTTGCCTATGTTCAACGAAGCTCTAGCTTTCGTTGAAAAACTGGCTTCGGGCAAAAACAAGATTCTGTTTGTTGGCACCAAGCGTTCCGCTGGCAAAATCGTCGCTGAAGAAGCTGCACGTTGCGGCTCGCCTTACGTCGATCACCGCTGGTTGGGCGGCATGCTGACCAACTTCAAAACCATCCGTGCCTCCATCAAGCGTCTGCGCGAGCTTGAAATTCAGGCAGAAGACGGCACATTCACCAAGCTGACCAAGAAAGAGGCGCTGATGCGCACTCGCGATCTGGAAAAGCTGGATCGTAGCCTGGGTGGTATCAAGGACATGGGCGGTCTTCCTGACGCACTGTTCGTTATCGACGTTGATCACGAGCGCATCGCGATCACCGAAGCTAACAAGCTGGGTATCCCGGTTATCGGCGTAGTCGATACCAACAGCAGCCCGGAAGGCGTTGATTACATCATCCCAGGCAACGATGACGCCATTCGCGCCATCCAGTTGTACATGGGTTCGATGGCTGACGCTGTTATCCGTGGCCGCAACAACGCTAACGGCGGCACCGACGTGTTCGTCGAAGAAGCTCCAGCTGCCGCAGTCGTTGAAGGCTGAGTAGCAAACGCCTAGCGTTTACTCGGTACGCAAAAAGGGGGCCTGGCCCCCTTTTTGCCCCCTCGGAAACCATATGTTGGCGCCGCCTTGCAGTCATGTGCCGCAGCCAGCAGCGGTTTTCAAGAATTTGAACGCCCGTTCGGTCGGGTGGAATGGTTTTAAGACCTATCCAAGAGGAATTTGAAATGGCAGAAATTACTGCAGCGTTGGTCAAAGAACTGCGTGAGCGCACTGGCGAAGGCATGATGGATTGCAAAAAGGCCTTGACCAAGGCTGACGGCGACATCGAAAAAGCAATCGACGATATGCGCGCCTCTGGTGCCATCAAAGCCGCCAAGAAAGCAGGCAACGTTGCTGCTGAAGGCGCCATTGCTGTCAAAGTTGCCGAAGATGGCAAAAGTGCAGTGATCCTCGAAGTCAACTCGCAGACCGACTTCCTGGCCCTGCAGGACGACTTCAAAGAATTCGTGAACAACAGCCTTGAAAAAGCATTTGCTGAAAAACTGACTGACGCAGCTCCGCTGATCGTCGCTCAGGAATTGGCCCGTGAAGCTCTGATCGCGAAAGTTGGCGAAAACGTCAACATCCGCCGTCTGGCTCGGGTTGAAGGCGACGTGGTCAATGCTTACCTGCACGGTAACAAGATCGGTGTTGTTGTTGTCCTGAAAGGCGGTGACGCTGACCTGGCCAAAGACATCGCTATGCACGTTGCTGCCAGCAACCCTGAGTTCCTGCTGCCTTCGGAAGTTTCCGCAGAAGCTGTAGAACGCGAAAAAGCCGTGTTCATGAGCCTCAACGAAGACAAGATCAAAGGCAAGCCAGCCGAAATCGTTGAGAAAATGGTTGGCGGTCGCATTCAGAAGTTCCTGGCTGAAGCAAGTCTGGTCGAACAAGCGTTCGTCAAAAACCCGGAAATCAAGGTCGGTGAACTGGCCAAGAAAGCCGGCGCTGAAATCGTTTCCTTCACTCGCTTCCAAGTAGGCGAAGGCATCGAGAAACCAGTCGACAACTTCGCTGAAGAAGTTGCCGCACAAGTGGCTGCAAGCAAGCAATAAGACGGTTTCACACTGTCGCCCCGAAGAGGCTGCCCGCTCACGCGAGCGGCCTCTTCGTCAAATAGGTAAAAGGAATTTGTTTTCCTTGGGGAAGTGGCTTACAAGGCTGCATCCCCTGACGGTGTCGTACCGTCAGCTAGAGTAATCGCAGGCTGAAAACAGCTCGCACAGAATTTTTTTAAACGCCGCAGGAGAGATTCGCAATGGCTCAGCAGGGCAGTGGTTATCAGGCTCGCTATAAACGCATTCTACTCAAGCTTAGCGGCGAGGCCCTGATGGGCTCCGAAGAGTTCGGCATTGACCCGAAAGTCCTGGATCGCATGGCCCTTGAAGTTGGTCAGTTGGTCGGTATCGGGGTTCAGGTCGGGCTGGTTATTGGTGGTGGCAATCTATTCCGTGGGGCGGCCTTGAGTGCTGCCGGTATGGATCGGGTGACAGGCGATCATATGGGCATGCTGGCCACTGTGATGAACGCTCTGGCCATGCGTGATGCGCTGGAACGAGCTAACATTTCGGCTATCGTGATGTCGGCCATTTCCATGGTGGGCGTGACCGATCATTACGATCGTCGCAAAGCCATGCGTCATCTCAACGCCAAGGATGTGGTGATTTTCGCCGCAGGCACTGGCAACCCGTTCTTCACCACCGATTCGGCCGCTTGTCTGCGAGGGATCGAAATCGATGCCGACGTAGTGCTCAAAGCGACCAAGGTCGATGGTGTGTACACCGCAGATCCATTCAAAGACCCAAATGCCGAGAAGTTCGATCATCTGACGTACGATGAAGTTCTGGATCGCAAGTTGGGTGTGATGGATCTGACCGCTATCTGTCTGTGCCGCGATCATAAAATGCCGCTGCGCGTATTTAACATGAACAAGCCCGGCGCCCTGCTGAATATCGTACATGGTGGCGCTGAAGGAACCCTGATCGAGGAAGGCGAGCAATGATCAACGAAATCAAGAAAGACGCTCAAACGCGTATGCAGAAAACCCTGGAGTCCCTGGCTCACGCATTCAGCCGAATTCGTACTGGTCAGGCTCATCCCAGCATTCTGGGCGGTGTGATGGTGCCTTATTATGGCTCCGATACCCCTCTGAATCAGGTTGCGAACGTGACCGTCAAGGACTCGCGCACCCTGCAGGTCGTGGCATTCGAGCGCAATATGCTCGGAGCCGTCGACAAGGCTATTCAGAGTGCCGGGCTGGGCTTCAACCCGACGAACCTGGGCGAGCTGCTTCTGATCTCGATGCCGGCTTTGACTGAAGAGACCCGTAAGGGCTTCACAAAACAAGCTCGTGATGCTGCGGAAGATGCTCGGGTGGCTGTTCGTAACATCCGTCGCGATGCGTTGAGCCAGTTCAAGGATCTGATCAAAGAGAAAGAAATCAGCGAAGACGAAGAGCGTCGCGCTGCCGATGATATTCAGAAGCTGACGGATAAGTTCGTGGCGGATATCGAAACGGCAGTGAAGCAAAAAGAAGCGGATCTGATGGCTGTATAAAGGGCCTGGGCGTTTATGGATAAGACCAAGCAGGCGGCACCGTCATCGGTGCCGCGCCATGTCGCAATCATCATGGATGGTAATAATCGCTGGGCGAAAAAGCGTCTTTTGCCCGGTGTCGCCGGGCATAAAGCAGGCGTGGATGCTGTTCGTGCGGTCATTGAGGTGTGCGCTGAAGCGAAGGTCGAGGTGTTGACCCTGTTCGCTTTCTCCAGTGAGAACTGGCAGCGCCCGGCTGAGGAAGTCGGCGCTTTGATGGAGTTGTTTTTCACGGCTCTGCGCCGTGAGACCCGGCGTTTGAACGATAACGCGATCAGCTTGCGGATCATTGGTGACCGTTCACGGTTTCATCCTGAGCTGCAGGCTGCCATGCGTGAAGCTGAAGAGCGGACTGCCGGCCCCGGTCGTTTTGTGCTGCAGATTGCGGCTAACTACGGCGGACAATGGGATATTGCCCAGGCTGCCCAGCATCTGGCTCGCGAGGTTCAGGCCGGGCGTCTGCGTCCGGAGGAAATCACTCCTGAGTTGTTGCAGACGTGTCTGGCAACGGGTGATCAGCCATTACCGGACTTGTGTATTCGTACCGGCGGCGAACATCGTGTCAGTAACTTCTTGCTCTGGCAGCTCGCCTACGCCGAGCTGTACTTTTCCGACCTTTTCTGGCCGGACTTCAAACACGACGCCATGCGCACTGCGCTGGCAGATTTCGCTTCCCGCCAACGCCGCTTCGGTAAAACGAGCGAACAGGTAGAAGCTGGAGCCCGGGCTTAATGCTGAAACAACGAATCATCACCGCACTGATCCTGCTGCCGATTGCCTTATGCGGTTTTTTTCTGCTCGAAGGTGCAAGTTTTGCCCTGTTTATTGGCGTAGTGGTGACTTTGGGGGGTTGGGAGTGGGCACGTCTGGCGGGTTTTGCTGCCCGGCCTGCACGGGTTGCCTATGCTGCGCTAATCGCCGTCTTGCTGCTGTTGCTGCACTTGCTGCCAGGTCTGGCGCTTTGGGTTTTAGGTGCTGCAGTGCTGTGGTGGCTGGTGGCAACCATCCTGGTGCTGACCTATCCGGATACCAGTGCTTACTGGTCTGGCGCTGCCTGCAAGTTGATCATCGGTCTGTTGGTTCTATTACCCGCATGGCAGGGATTGGTTCTGATCAAGCAATGGCCTCTGGGTAATGGGTTGATCCTTGCGGTCATGGTGTTGGTTTGGGGTGCAGATATCGGCGCTTATTTCTCCGGGAAGGCTTTTGGCAAGCGCAAGCTTGCGCCCAGGGTCAGTCCAGGCAAGAGCTGGGAGGGTGTGTTCGGTGGTTTGATCGCCAGTCTGCTGATCACCGCGATTGTCGGAATGGTTCGCGGCTGGTCTGGCTCGCAACTCCTTATGGGCTTACTGGGCGCCGCAAGCGTAGTATTGATCTCGGTCGTCGGTGATTTGACTGAAAGCATGTTCAAGCGTCAGGCCGGCATCAAGGACAGCAGTAGTCTACTGCCGGGTCATGGTGGCGTGCTGGATCGCATAGACAGTTTGACTGCTGCCATCCCCGTTTTTGCGGTACTGCTCTGGGCTGCCAGTTGGGGGACGCTGTGAGTAAGCCTCAACAAATAACGGTCCTGGGCGCTACTGGCTCCGTTGGACTGAGCACGCTTGACGTCATCGCTCGTCACCCTGAGCGGTATCAGGTTTTTGCGCTCACAGGATTCAGTCGCTTGAAAGAGTTGTTGGCGCTGTGTGTGCGCCACTCACCCCGGTTTGCCGTGGTGCCCGACATTGATCTCGCTCGCGGTCTGCAAGATGATCTGGCGGCTGCCGGCCTTGATACACGGGTTCTGGTAGGTGAGCGCGGTTTGTGCGAGGTCTCGGCTCATCCTCAGGTCGATACCGTATTGGCGGCGATCGTCGGTGGAGCAGGGCTTCGTCCTACCCTGGCAGCTGTCGAGGCGGGCAAGAAGGTGCTGCTGGCCAACAAAGAAGCGCTGGTGATGTCCGGTGCGTTGTTCATGCAGGCTGTGCAGCGTAGCGGTGCCGTACTGCTGCCGATCGACAGCGAGCACAACGCGATCTTCCAGTGCTTGCCCAATGACTATGCCGGTGGCTTGGGTTCGGTCGGCGTGCGCCGTATTCTGTTGACCGCTTCAGGCGGTCCGTTTCGTGAAACGCCCTTGTCTGAATTGATGTATGTCTCTCCAGAACAGGCGTGCGCCCATCCTAATTGGTCAATGGGGCGCAAGATTTCTGTAGACTCCGCCAGCATGATGAACAAAGGGCTCGAATTGATCGAAGCCTGCTGGCTGTTCGATGCGCGGCCCGATCAGGTTGAAGTGGTTATTCATCCGCAGAGTGTGATCCATTCCATGGTTGACTATGTGGATGGTTCGGTGTTGGCTCAGCTTGGTAACCCGGATATGCGTACGCCGATTGCTCATGCGCTGGCCTGGCCGAATCGGATTGATTCGGGTGTTGCGCCGCTGGACCTGTTCAGTATTGCGCGCCTGGATTTCCAGGCCCCGGATGAACAGCGGTTTCCATGCCTGCGTCTGGCACGGCAGGCAGCGGAGGCGGGTAACAGCGCGCCAGCGATGCTCAACGCTGCCAATGAGGTTGCCGTTGCAGCGTTTCTTGAGCGGCGCATCCGCTATCCGGAGATCGCGAGTATCATTGATGAGGTTTTGAATCTTGAGCCCGTCGTTGCGGTAGAGGAGCTCGATGCGGTATTCGAGATAGATTCAAAAGCGCGCGGTTTGGCTGAGCAATGGCTCGGTCGCAACGGGCGGTAACGGGCGGTAACGGCGGTAGATTAGACGGCGCAGGCGATTGTGGTGGTGTGAAACCCATACACGGCTTTCACACTGTACAAGGCAGGTACCCGGAGAAAGTTGATGAGCGCGCTCTATATGATTGTCGGCACCTTGGTGGCATTGGGTGTGCTGGTGACCTTTCACGAATTTGGCCACTTTTGGGTGGCTCGGCGTTGTGGCGTCAAGGTTTTGCGTTTCTCGGTGGGTTTCGGTATGCCGCTGCTTCGCTGGCATGATCGAAAAGGCACTGAGTACGTTATCGCAGCCATTCCATTGGGTGGTTACGTTAAAATGCTCGACGAGCGGGAAGGCGAGGTGCCAGCCGATCAGCTGGATCAGGCCTTTAACCGTAAGACCGTGTATCAACGTATTGCAATCGTGATTGCCGGTCCGGTTGCCAATTTCTTGCTGGCTATCGTTTTTTTCTGGTTCCTGGCAATGCTCGGCAGTCAGCAGGTGCGTCCTGTAATTGGCACGGTTGAGTCAGGCAGCATCGCCGACAAGGGTGGATTGAGCGCAGGGCAAGAGATTGTCGCTGTCGACGGCGAGCCTACATCGGGCTGGGCGGCAGTGAACTTGCAACTGGTGCGGCGTCTGGGCGAGAGCGGTACCGTGGCTCTCAGCGTGCGTGATCAGGGCTCGGCCGTCGATTCTCCTCGTGAGCTGGCGCTGGATAAGTGGCTCAAAGGTGCTGACGAGCCCGATCCGATACGCTCGCTGGGTATTCGCCCATGGCGTCCGGCCTTGCCGCCGGTGCTGGCGGAGCTTGATCCGAAAGGCCCGGCGCAAGCTGCAGGCCTGAAGGCCGGCGATCGGCTTGTGGCGCTCGACGGTCAAGCGTTGAGTGATTGGCAGCAGGTTGTTGACGCTGTCCGCCTGCGACCCGATGCAAAAATTTCTTTGCGTATCGAACGTGAGGGTGCTCAGCTTGATGTGCCGTTGACGCTGGCGGTGCGAGGTGAGGGAAAAACGGCGACCGGTTATCTGGGGGCCGGAGTCAAAGGTGTCGATTGGCCACCAGAGATGTTACGAGAGGTTAGCTTCGGGCCTCTGGCCGCTGTGGGAGAGGGCGCGAGGCGCACTTGGACCATGAGTATGCTGACCTTTGATTCACTCAAGAAAATGTTGTTCGGCGAGCTCTCTGTAAAAAACTTGAGCGGACCGATAACCATTGCTAAAGTGGCGGGCGCTTCTGCACAGTCAGGGGTAGGTGACTTCCTGAATTTCCTCGCTTATCTGAGTATTAGCCTGGGTGTTCTCAATTTGTTGCCCATTCCAGTATTGGATGGGGGGCATCTGTTGTTCTACCTGATTGAGTGGGCGCGGGGTCGTCCGCTATCGGATCGGGTGCAAGGTTGGGGGATTCAGATCGGTATTAGCTTAGTGGTTGGGGTGATGTTGCTTGCCTTGATCAACGATCTGGGTCGACTGTAAAGCTTCGCTGAATTGCGAATTTGCCGCATTTTGCGGCAATTTGTTTATTGCCAGTTGGAATAAGAAAGGACTTCATGAAACGTCTGCTGCTAACTGCGGTTCTTGCCGTACTGATGATCGCCGAAGTTCACGCTGAGTCCTTCACTATCTCCGATATCCGTGTCAATGGCCTCCAGCGGGTATCCGCAGGCAGCGTCTTTGGTGCCTTGCCGTTGAATGTCGGCGAGTCTGCGGATGATCGTCGCCTGGTGGATGCCACTCGTGCGCTGTTCAAAACCGGGTTCTTTCAAGATATCCAGCTCGGCCGCGATGGCAATGTCCTGGTCATTACTGTAGTCGAACGGCCTTCTGTTGCCAGTATCGACATTGAAGGCAACAAGGCGATCAGTACCGAAGACCTGATGAAGGGGCTCAAGCAGTCAGGTCTGGCTGAAGGTGAGATCTTTCAGCGTGCGACCCTTGAAGGCGTGCGTAACGAGCTGCAACGTCAATACGTTGCCCAAGGTCGTTATTCGGCTGAGGTCGCCACCGAGGTTGTGCCGCAGCCGCGGAACCGCGTCGGTCTGAAGATCAACATCAATGAAGGCACGGTTGCCGCTATCCAGCACATCAACGTGGTGGGTAACAGCGTCTTTCCTGATGAAGACCTGATCGGTCTGTTCGAGCTCAAGACCACCAACTGGCTGTCATTCTTCAAGAACGACGACAAGTACGCCCGGGAAAAACTCTCCGGCGACCTTGAACGTCTGCGTTCTTACTACCTCGATCGCGGCTATATCAACATGGATATAGCCTCGACTCAGGTATCGATCACGCCTGACAAGAAAAACGTCTACATCACGGTCAACGTGAATGAAGGCGAGAAGTACAGCGTCAAGTCGGTCAAGCTGAGCGGCGATTTGAAAGTACCCGAAGACCAGGTCAAGGCCCTGTTGCTGGTCAAGCCGGGTCAAGTGTTCTCGCGCAAAGTCATGACCACTACGTCAGAGCTGATCACTCGTCGCCTGGGTAACGAAGGCTATACCTTCGCCAACGTCAACGGCGTTCCGACCCCGAACAATGAAGATCACACAGTCGACATCACCTTTGTGGTCGATCCGGGCAAGCGTGCTTACGTCAACCGCATCAACTTCCGTGGCAACACCAAGTCTGCCGATGAAGTGCTGCGTCGTGAAATGCGTCAGATGGAAGGCGGATGGGCTTCGACTTATCTGATCGATCAATCGAAAACCCGTCTTGAACGTCTCGGCTTCTTCAAAGAAGTGAACGTCGAAACGCCTGCGGTTCCGGGCACCGACGATCAGGTTGACGTCAATTACGCCGTTGAAGAACAAGCGTCCGGTTCGATCACTGCCAGCGTTGGTTTCGCCCAGAGCGCGGGCCTTATTCTCGGCGGCTCGATCAGCCAGAACAACTTCCTGGGTACCGGTAACAAGGTCAGCATTGGTCTGACTCGCAGCCAATACCAGAGCCGATACAACTTTGGCTTTGTCGACCCCTACTGGACTGCGGATGGCGTGAGCCTAGGTTACAACGCGTTCTACCGTACCACTGACTACAAAAACCTTAACGTTTCTGTAGCCAGTTATGCCGTAGACAGCTTGGGTGCGGGCGTGAGCGTCGGTTACCCGATCAATGAAACCTCACGTTTGACCTTCGGCCTTACCGTGCAGGAGGACCAAATCAAGACCGGCGTTTACACAGTCGACGAGATTTTCAACTTCGTTAATGCGCAGGGCGATAAGTACCTCAACTTCAAGGCTTCGGCGGGTTGGTCCGAGTCAACGTTGAACAAAGGTGTGCTCGCCACGCGTGGGCATTCCCAGAGCCTGGTATTGGAAACCACTACGCCGGGCAGCGACCTGTCGTTCTTCAAGCTTGATTACCGTGGTCAGTATTTCCACCCGCTAACCGATAATTACACCCTGCGTCTGCACACAGAGTTGGGTTATGGCGATGGTTATGGGTCAACCTCGGGCCTGCCGTTCTACGAGAACTACTATGCTGGCGGTTTCAACTCGGTTCGTGGTTTCAAGGACAGCACCTTGGGCCCGCGTAGCACCCCGAGTACGGGTGTTAACCCAGGCACATTGGCAGATCCGGATCAGAATCCGCTGCCGTTCGGTGGTAACGTACTGATCCAGGGTGGTGTAGAACTGATGTTCCCACTGCCATTCATCAAAGATCAACGCTCACTGCGGACCTCTGTGTTCTGGGACGTCGGCAACGTATTCGACAGCAATTGTGACTCCAGCAAACTCACGTTAAGTGGCAACAAGGTCACGTGCAGTAATATCGACCTTTCTGGATTGGCGAGTTCTGTGGGTGTCGGCGTGACGTGGGTTACGGCACTGGGCCCGTTGAGTTTTGCCGTGGCTATGCCGGTCAAAAAACCGGACAATGCGGAAACCCAAATATTCCAATTCTCTCTCGGTCAGACCTTCTAATCGTCTGATCACCGATAACGACAACGGATTTTGTAGGAGTGCATCGTGCGTAAGTTGACTCAGCTGGTTATCTTGGCCACGGCCTTGATAGCGACTCCAGCATTTGCTGAAATGAAAATTGCAGTGCTGAACTATCAAATGGCACTGCTCGAATCAGACGCGGCAAAGAAATATGCCGTGGATGCCGAGAAAAAATTCGGCCCACAATTGACCAAGCTCAAAACTCTTGAAAGCAGTGCCAAGGGTATTCAGGATCGTCTGGTCAGCGGTGGCGACAAGATGGCGCAACCTGAGCGTGAGCGTCTTGAGCTTGAATTCAAGCAAAAGGCTCGTGACTTCCAGTTCCAGTCCAAGGAGCTGAATGAAGCCAAAGCGGTTGCCGACCGTGAAATGCTCAAGCAGTTGAAGCCAAAACTTGATCAGGCTGTAGAAGAAGTGATCAAGAAAGGCGCGTATGACCTGGTATTCGAGCGCGGCGCTGTCATTGATGTCAAACCTCAGTACGACGTCACTCGCCAAGTGATTGAGCGCATGAATCAGCTGAAGTAATCATGACTGCGACCATTAAACTCGGCCAACTGGCTGAGTTCCTCGGCGCCACGTTACGTGGCGCCGCGGATAAAGAGATTACCGGGCTGGCCACTTTGCAAGAGGCCGGCCCTGCTCAGTTGAGTTTTCTGGCCAATCCGCAGTACCGCAGGTTCCTCGCCGATAGTCATGCTGCAGCCGTGCTGCTGAAGCCAGCGGATGCGGAGAGTTTTGCCGGTGATGCGTTATTAGTGGCTGATCCTTATCTGGCGTACGCGAAGATTTCCCATTTTTTCGACCCCAAGCCCAAGGCTCTGCCTGGGGTGCATCCGTCTGCAGTGGTTGCGGCGGACGCCCAGGTTGATGCCACTGCCAGCGTGGGCGCTTTTGCCGTTATCGAAAGCGGTGCCTGCATCGCGGCCGGGGTCACAGTGGGGGCCCATTGCTTTATCGGCGCTCGTTGTGAAATTGGCGAAGGTGGCTGGCTGGCCCCGCGGGTCACGCTTTATCACGATGTACGCATTGGTAAGCGCGTTGTGATTCAGTCGGGAGCCGTGCTCGGCGGTGAAGGTTTCGGTTTCGCCAATGAAAAAGGGATTTGGCAGAAAATCGCGCAGATTGGGGGTGTTCTGATCGGTGACGACGTGGAAATCGGCGTCAATACGGCCGTCGACCGCGGTGCGTTAGCCGACACGTTGATCGGCAACGGCGTCAAACTGGATAACCAGATTCAGATCGCGCACAACGTGCAGGTCGGCGATCACACCGCGATGGCGGCGTGTGTCGGTATCTCGGGCAGTACCAAGATTGGCAAGCATTGCACCATCGCTGGCGGTGTCGGCATGGTTGGTCATATAGAAGTGTGTGATGGAGTTTTTGTCACAGGTATGACCATGGTGACCCGCTCGATTACCGAGCGCGGTGCCTATTCTTCGGGGACTGCGATGCAGCCCGCTGCGGAATGGCGCAAAAGCGCGGCGCGTATTCGTCAGTTGGATGACATGGCGCGGCGCCTGCAACAGTTGGAAAAGGTTGTTGAAGCCGTGACCTCAGGCGGTAATGAGTCATCTGATGGCTGATGCTCTTTTGATATCAAGCGTGCACAGCCAATAGACTGCCTCCTTGATTTGCAACAGGAGTGCTGCGCCTCAGTCGCGTACTCCCACTCTTTACTACAGGCTTCCCCCCCGAAATGATGGACATCAACGAGATTCGCGAATACCTGCCTCACCGCTACCCATTCTTGTTGGTGGATCGTGTGGTGGAGCTGAATGTCGAGAGCAAAAGCATTCGTGCGTACAAGAATGTCAGCATTAATGAGCCTTTCTTCAACGGTCACTTTCCTCAGCACCCAATCATGCCGGGCGTTCTGATCATTGAAGCGATGGCCCAGGCCGCTGGTATCCTCGGTTTTAAAATACTGGACGTGAAGCCATCCGAAGGCACGCTTTACTACTTTGTAGGTTCAGACAAACTGCGCTTTCGTCAGCCGGTGCTGCCGGGTGATCAGTTGATACTTGAAGCTAAATTCATCAGCTGCAAGCGTCAGATCTGGAAATTCGAGTGCCAGGCTTCGGTCGACGGCAAGCCAGTGTGTTCCGCAGAAATTATCTGCGCGGAACGTAAACTATGAGTTTGATTGACCCTCGCGCAATCATCGATCCGACGGCCATCCTGGCCGACAATGTAGAGGTCGGCCCTTGGTCGATCGTCGGACCTGGTGTGGAAATTGGCGAGGGTACAGTCGTTGGGCCGCATGTAATTCTCAGGGGCCCAACGAAGATCGGTAAGCACAACCGCATTTACCAGTTTTCATCGGTAGGCGAGGACACGCCCGATCTCAAGTACAAAGGCGAAGAGACGCGTCTGGTGATCGGTGATCACAACGTTATTCGTGAGGGTGTGACCATCCATCGCGGGACGATTCAGGATCGTGCGGAAACGACCCTGGGTGACCATAACCTGATCATGGCCTACGCCCACATCGGTCACGACAGCGTGATCGGCAATCATTGCATTCTGGTCAACAACACCGCGTTGGCCGGACATGTGCACGTCAATGATTGGGCGATCCTCTCCGGCTTCACACTGGTGCATCAGTTTTGCCATATTGGCGCTCACAGCTTTTCAGGCATGGGCACTGCAATTGGCAAGGATGTGCCAGCGTTCGTCACCGTTTTTGGTAACCCGGCTGAGGCGCGTAGCATGAACTTCGAGGGCATGCGCCGTCGTGGGTTCAGCGAAGAGACCATTCACGCGCTACGTCGTGCGTACAAAGTGGTCTATCGGCAGGGACTGACCGTCGATCAAGCCATTGCCGAGCTCGCCGAACCAGCTGCGTTGTTCCCTGAAGTCGCCGTGTTCCTCGAGTCGATTCAGGCTTCGACCCGCGGCATCACGCGTTAATGATCAGGCCACTGCGAATCGCGCTGGTAGCAGGCGAAGCGTCAGGCGATATCCTGGGTGCGGGTTTGATGCGAGCGCTCAAGATTCGTCATCCCTCTGTCGAGTTTATCGGTGTCGGCGGTCCGCTGATGCAGGCCGAAGGCATGGTTTCCTACTTCCCGATGGAGCGTCTGGCGGTCATGGGGCTGGTCGAGGTGCTGGGTCGGCTCAAAGAGTTGTTAGCCAAGCGCAAGCAGCTTGTTCAAACGCTTCTCGGCGAAAAGCCTGACGTCTTCATCGGTATCGATGCCCCGGACTTCACGCTCAATATCGAACTCAAGCTACGGCGCGCTGGAATCAAGACGGTGCATTACGTCAGTCCGTCGGTATGGGCCTGGCGGCAAAAGCGCGTGCTGAAAATTCGCGAAGGCTGCGACCTGATGCTGACGCTGCTGCCCTTTGAAGCTCGGTTCTACGAAGAGAAGGGCGTACCGGTGCGGTTTGTCGGTCATCCCTTGGCTGACACCATCCCTCTTGAAGCTGATCGCGCTGCGGCGCGAGCTCAACTGGGTTTGGCTGCCGGCCCGCTGGTTGCGCTAATGCCCGGAAGTCGAGGTGGCGAAGTAGGGCGCCTCGGAGGCCTGTTCTTCGATGCCGCGGAACGTCTGATGGCCTTGCGTCCTGGTATTCGCTTCGTGCTGCCCTGCGCCAGCCCGGAGCGGCGTGCGCAGATCGAGCAACTGTTGCAAGGGCGCGACGTGCCGGTGCTGCTGCTCGACGGCGGCTCTCACCTGGCACTGGCGGCGTGCGATGCGGTGTTGATCGCATCCGGCACGGCGACACTTGAAGCGCTGCTGTACAAACGTCCCATGGTCGTTGCCTACCGCTTGGCACCGATTACCTTCTGGATACTCAAGCGTCTGGTGAAAAGCCCTTACGTTTCTTTGCCTAATCTGCTCGCCCAGCGTTTGCTGGTCCCGGAATTGTTGCAGGACGCAGCAACCGCCGAGACCCTTGCGCAAACGCTGTTGCCGCTGCTCGATGGCGGCGAAGCGCAGACTGCAGGTTTCGATGCCATTCACCGGATCTTGCGCCGCGACGCCTCCAATCAGGCCGCCGATGCGGTGCTTGGCCTGTTGGGTCAGTCGCCTTCACAGTGAGTTCGCAATAAATGCAAATGGGTTTGGACTTCAATCTGGTGGAAGACCTGGTTGCCGGCGTCGACGAAGTCGGTCGCGGCCCTCTTTGTGGCGCTGTGGTGACGGCTGCCGTCATCCTCGATCCACGCCGCCCGATCCTCGGCCTCAACGATTCAAAAAAGCTCACCCCGGCTCGCCGCGAGAAACTCTACGACGAGATCTGCGAAAAGGCTCTGTGCTGGTACATCGCCCGGGCTGAAGTGGAAGAAATCGACGAGCTGAATATTCTTCACGCAACCATGTTGGCCATGAAACGCGCGGTCGAGGGGCTGACCATTACCCCAAAACTGGCGCTGATCGATGGTAATCGCTGCCCGCAATTGTCCGTGCCCAGCGCGCCGGTGATTCAAGGTGATGCCAAAGTTCCGGCAATCGCCGCGGCGTCGATTCTGGCGAAAGTCAGTCGGGACCGCGAAATGGCGGCGTTCGAGCTGATTTATCCGGGTTATGGCATCGGCGGCCACAAGGGTTATCCAACCCCCGTTCATCTGGAAGCGCTGGCGCGTCTCGGCCCGACACCTATTCACAGGCGTTCGTTTGCCCCGGTGCGGGCCGCGTACGAAGCCCGCGAGCTGCTGTAGCAAATTCCGCTCACGACAGTCTCACTGGGCTGATGTTTTGACCAAGGCCCGGTACACTCCGGGCCTTGGTTTTTTTGTATTTCGCGCTATAGGATCAACATGCCGGCTTCTTTCGTTCATCTACGCCTGCACACTGAATATTCTCTGGTCGATGGTCTGGTCCGGGTCAAACCGTTGATCAAGACCTTGGCCAGCATGGGTATGCCGGCTGTTGCCGTGACCGATCAGAACAACATGTGTTCGCTGGTCAAGTTCTACAAGGCCGCCATGGGCGGGGGTATCAAGCCTATTTGTGGTGCCGACCTGTGGCTGTCGAACAAGGACGAAGATGCTGCGCTGAGCCGGATCAGCCTGTTGGTGATGAATGCCAAGGGCTACCGCAATCTGACTGAGCTGATTTCTCGTGGCTTCATCGAAGGCCAGCGCAATGGCCAGGTGATTGTCGAGCGGGAATGGGTTGCTGAGGCCAACGAAGGCTTGATCGCACTGTCGGCGGCTAAAGAGGGCGAAATCGGCATGGCCCTGCTCGGCGGTAATCCGGATGAGGCGGATCAGTTACTGCGTGAATGGATGGCGGTTTTTCCTGACCGTTTCTATCTGGAAGTGCAGCGCACCAACCGCCCTAATGACGAAGAGCACCTGCACGCTGCCGTTGCCCTGGCTGATCGTCTTGGCGCACCGCTGGTGGCGACCAACGATGTCCGCTTTATCAAGCAGGAAGATTTCGAGGCCCACGAAACGCGGGTTTGCATCGGTGAAGGCCGGGCGCTGGATGATCCGCGTCGCTCGCATAACTACAGCGATCAGCAGTACCTGAAAAGCGCGGCGCAAATGGCCGAACTGTTCAGCGACCTGCCCGAGGCGCTGGAAAACACGGTCGAAATCGCCAAACGCTGCAACATTGATGTGAAGCTGGGTACTCACTTCTTGCCCAACTTTCCGATTCCTGACGGCATGACCATCGATGAATACTTTCGCAAAGTATCTTTCGATGGTCTGGAGGAGCGCCTGTCGGTCCTGATGCCCAAGGACACGACCGAGGATTACGAGGCCAAGCGTCAGGTCTATGTCGATCGGTTGAATTTCGAGCTGGATATCATCATCCAGATGGGCTTCCCCGGTTACTTTCTGATCGTGATGGACTTCATCCAGTGGGCCAAAGCCAATGGCGTGCCGGTGGGTCCTGGCCGTGGGTCGGGTGCTGGTTCGCTAGTGGCTTACGTGCAGAAGATCACCGATCTCGACCCGCTGGAATACGACCTGCTGTTCGAACGGTTCCTTAATCCGGAACGGGTCTCCATGCCCGACTTCGACGTTGACTTCTGCATGGACGGCCGCGACCGCGTTATCGAGTACGTGGCCGAGAAATATGGTCGTAACGCGGTCAGCCAGATCATTACCTTCGGTTCAATGGCGGCCAAGGCCGTGGTGCGGGACGTTGCCAGGGTTCAAGGCAAGTCCTACGGCCTGGCTGATCGACTGTCGAAAATGATTCCGTTCGAAGTCGGCATGACGTTGGAGAAAGCCTACGAGCAGGAAGAAATCCTGCGCGACTTCCTCAAGGTTGATGAAGAGGCGGCGGAAATCTGGGAGATGGCCCGCAAGCTCGAGGGTATCGTGCGTAACGTCGGCAAGCATGCCGGCGGCGTGGTGATCGCTCCGACCAAACTGACCGACTTCTCGCCCATCTACTGCGATGAAGCGGGCGATGGCCTGGTGACCCAGTTCGATAAAGATGACGTCGAGGCGGCGGGGCTGGTGAAGTTCGACTTCCTCGGCCTGCGGACCCTGACCATCATTGATTGGGCGCTCAAGACCATCAACCGTGAGCGCGCCAAGGTCGACGAAGCGCCGCTGGATATCGCCTTTATCCCGCTGGATGACAAGGCGACCTACAGCCTGCTGCAAAAAGCCGAAACCACCGCCGTGTTCCAGCTTGAGTCGCGCGGCATGAAAGAGCTGATCAAAAAGCTCAAGCCCGACTGTCTGGAGGACTTGATCGCGTTGGTGGCATTGTTCCGTCCGGGCCCGCTGCAATCGGGCATGGTGGACGACTTTATCAACCGGAAGCACGGTCGCGCCGAACTGTCCTATCCGCACATCGATTATCAGTACGAAGGCCTTAAGCCGGTATTGGCACCGACCTACGGCATCATCCTGTATCAAGAACAGGTGATGCAGATCGCTCAGGTCATGGCCGGTTACACCCTCGGTGGTGCGGACATGCTGCGTCGGGCCATGGGTAAGAAAAAACCCGAAGAAATGGCCAAGCAGCGTGGCGGTTTCATCGAAGGCTGTACCAACAACAATATTGACCCGGACTTGTCCGGTAACATTTTCGACCTGGTGGAAAAATTCGCCGGTTATGGTTTTAACAAATCCCACTCCGCTGCTTATGGCCTGGTGTCGTATCAGACCGCCTGGCTGAAAACTCACTACCCGGCACCTTTCATGGCTGCGGTACTGTCGGCGGACATGCACAACACCGACAAGGTCGTGACCTTGATCGAAGAAGTGCGCAACATGAAGTTGCGCCTTGATGCGCCGGACGTGAACACCTCCGAATACAAGTTCACTGTGAGTGAGGACGGCCGGATTCTTTATGGCCTCGGCGCCATCAAGGGTGTCGGCGAAGGACCGGTAGAAGCCATTACCGAGTCGCGTTTGGCTGGGCCGTTCAAGGATTTGTTCGACTTTTGCGCGCGTGTCGACCTCAAACGCATCAACAAACGGACCCTCGATGGCTTGATCCGCAGCGGTGCGCTGGATCGGCTTGGCCCCTATTTTGAAATCGAGCCGAAAGCCTATCAAGCCAACATCGACCGCAATCGCTCGGTACTGCTTGCTGCGCTGGAAGAGGCGATTCAGGCCGCAGAGCAGACCGCTCGCAGTCATGACAGCGGTCACTCCGATCTTTTTGGCGGCTTGTTCGTCGAAGAAGACGCCGACGTCTACGCGAACCATCGCAAGGCCAAAGAGCTGAGCCTTAAAGAGCGTTTACGTGGCGAGAAAGAAACCCTGGGTTTGTACCTCACCGGGCACCCTATCGACGAATATGAAGGCGAAATTCGCCGTTTTGCTCGTCAACGCATCATTGATCTGAAGCCGGCGCGAGACACGCAGACGGTAGCCGGTATGATCATTGCGTTGCGCGTCATGAAGAACAAAAAGGGCGACAAGATGGGCTTTATCACCCTCGATGACCGCTCTGGACGAATCGAGGCCTCACTGTTTGCCGAGGCTTTTCATTCGGCACAGTCGCTGTTGCAGACCGATGCGATGGTGGTGGTCGAAGGCGAGGTCAGCAATGATGACTTCTCCGGCGGCCTGCGTTTGCGTGCTAAACGGGTAATGAGCCTGGAAGATGCGCGAACCAATCTCGCTGAAAGCCTGCGCTTGAAGGTGCATGCCGATGCGCTCAAGGGCGATCGGCTGCGGTGGTTGGGCGATTTGTGCAAGCGGCATCGCGGTGCGTGTCCTATTACCGTGGACTACACCGGGGTGGATGCCAAGGCTTTGCTGCAGTTTGGCGAGGGGTGGCGAATCGATCCGGCGGACAGCTTGATTCAAGCACTGCGTGACCAGTTCGGGCGTGAGAACGTCTTCCTGCAATACCGTTGATAGCACGGGGCCTGTTAATCCAGCCTGCGTTCAACCATAATTTTTAATCTCGACCTGAATACGCCTGTTCCCGTAAGGTAAGGCGTTAACGGATCAACCGGCCGGCCTCTTGGCCGTCGACCCAAGACGGATGCCTATGAACCCGAATTTTCTTGATTTCGAACAGCCGATCGCTGACCTGCAAGCCAAGATCGAAGAGCTGCGCTTGGTCGGTAATGACAACTCGCTGAATATCGGCGACGAAATTTCTCGTCTGCAGGAAAAGAGCAACACGCTCACCGAAAACATTTTTGGCAACCTGACCAGCTGGCAGATTGCGCGGATGGCGCGTCACCCGCGTCGTCCTTATACCCTGGACTACATCTCACACATCTTCACCGAATTCGACGAACTGCACGGTGATCGGCACTTTTCCGACGATGCGGCCATCGTCGGCGGCATTGCGCGTCTGGAAGACCAGCCAGTGATGGTGATCGGTCACCAGAAAGGCCGTGAAGTGCGCGAGAAAGTTCGCCGCAACTTCGGCATGCCACGTCCTGAAGGCTATCGTAAAGCCTGTCGTCTGATGGAAATGGCCGAGCGCTTCAAAATGCCGATTCTGACCTTCATCGACACACCGGGCGCCTACCCGGGTATCGATGCCGAAGAGCGTAACCAGAGCGAAGCGATTGCCTGGAACCTGCGCGTCATGTCTCGCTTGAAAACTCCGATCATTGCCACGGTTATCGGCGAGGGTGGTTCTGGCGGTGCGCTGGCTATCGGCGTTTGCGATCAATTGAACATGCTCCAGTATTCGACCTACGCGGTTATTTCGCCGGAAGGTTGCGCATCGATTCTGTGGAAAACTGCCGAAAAAGCCCCTGATGCTGCTGACGCAATGGGCATTACCGCTGACCGTCTCAAAGGTTTGGGTATCGTTGATAAAGTCATCGGCGAACCGTTGGGCGGCGCCCATCGCGACCCGGCGATGGCTGCGGCTTCGATCCGTCAGGAATTAAGCAGCCAATTGGCGATGCTCAAGAAGTTCGATACCGAAGCGTTGCTGGCGCGCCGTTATGAGCGCCTGATGAGCTACGGTCTCTGAGTCAAGATTGCATTCGCGGATAAGCCCGCTCCTTTGCAGGAACGGGCTTATCCGCAATCAGGCGCACAGCGGCTGTCGTCCATGACTACGTTCAAGCACTGCAATAACGATCTGCGCTCCAGGTTGCTTCGCACTCTCGAGCCTTGGCGCAATGCTTCGGCTTGGCGCATCGCGTTTTCCGGCGGTCTGGACTCCTCCGTTCTGCTGCACCTTCTGGCTGATCTCGCTACCCGAGAAGCATTGCCGCCCTTATCTGCGATTTATATCCATCACGGCCTTCAGGCTGCGGCAGATGTGTGGCCCGAGCATTGTGCTCAGGTGTGTCGGGCCTTGGGTGTGCCGCTGCAGGTGATGGCTGTGCAGGTTGAGCCTGGCGCCAGTATCGAGCGTGCGGCTCGTGAGGCGCGTTATACGGCGTTCAGTCAGGCGCTGGCGCCAGGCGAGGTGCTGTTGACCGCCCAGCATCGCGATGATCAGGCCGAAACCCTGCTGTTTCGTCTGCTGCGCGGGGCGGGTGTGCGGGGTCTTGCTGCGATGTCTGAACAGCGCGCGCTGGGAAGAGGGCAGTTGTTGCGGCCTTTGCTCGACGTCTCGCGCGCAATGCTGGAGATGTATGCCCGCGAACGGGGATTGAGCTGGGTCGAAGACCCCAGCAATAAAGACAGTAGGTTTTCCCGAAATTACCTGCGTCAGCTCATTCTGCCCTCACTGACCGAGCGCTGGCCTCAAGCTGCCGCGAACATGGCGCGAACCGCTGCGCATCTGGCGGAGGCGCAAGGGCTGCTCGACGAATTGGCCGATCAGGACCTGGTGCGGGCGGGTACCGATGCACCCTTCCCTTGGCTGGGTTTGTCGTCGTTGGCGCTCGACCCTCTAAAAGCCCTTTCTCCGGCACGCCAACGCAACGCATTGCGCCATTGGCTAGCGCCTTTGACGCGCCTGCCGGACAGCGAACATTGGGTCGGTTGGGACAGTTTGCGTGACGCCGGCCGCGAGGCTCGACCGATCTGGCGTCTTGCCGACGGTGAGCTACACCGCGCCGAGGGGCGTATCTGGTGGCTGTCGGGTGCATGGTTGCAGCAGCCAGACGCCTCGATCGTCTGGGCAGATCCTCGGGAGGCATTGAGTTTGCCGGGCAATGGCTGGCTTGAGTTTGACAATGGGGTTTTGGGCGGCGAGTTGCAGGTGCGTTATCGCCAAGGCGGTGAGCTCATGCATCTGCCGGGGCGAGGGCATCGAGACCTCAAGCGCTTGCTCAACGAAAGTGGTTTGCCGGTGTTTGCCCGTGGCCGATTGCCGCTGGTGTATCGCGGTGAGCAGTTATTGGCGGTTGCCAACCTGCCAGAATTGGACGGAACAGCCCATGGCGACTGGCGATTGCGCTGGCATGCGCCGACGAACGACCAAAGTTTGAGCTGAAAGGCCGTTTCCGGTAGACTACGCTCCCTTCTTGATACAGCTTCTGTGGATTCTTCTGAATCGACGGAAGTTGCCGATTACCAGGCAGTTTTTGCTGGGCGATTCTCAAAAATGTAGCGAGCAACAGGCGAGCTTTTTCAGTCTGCCGGTCCCAACGCAGCAATTTTCAGGAGTGCACTGTGAAATTAATTGGTAATTGGGGGCTTCGGCCTTCCTTCGCTCTCCCCGGCGGCTCTGACCGCTTTAACGCAGACTTCTAGGGTTTTTCATGACGCGCTACATCTTCGTCACGGGCGGTGTTGTTTCTTCATTGGGGAAAGGCATTGCCTCTGCTTCACTGGCGGCCATCCTGGAGGCGCGGGGACTTAAGGTCACCATGCTCAAGCTTGACCCCTATATAAACGTGGACCCGGGCACCATGAGCCCATTCCAGCACGGTGAAGTGTTCGTCACTCATGACGGCGCCGAAACCGACCTGGACCTGGGCCACTACGAGCGGTTCATCCGCACCACCATGACCCAGAACAACAACTTCACCACGGGGCGTGTGTACGAACACGTCCTGCGCAAAGAGCGCCGTGGTGATTATCTGGGCGCGACCATCCAGGTGATTCCGCACATCACCGACGAAATCAAACGCCGGATCATCAAGGGCGCTGGCGATGCTGACGTCGCCATGGTCGAGATCGGTGGCACCGTCGGTGACATCGAATCGCAACCGTTCCTTGAGGCTATCCGCCAGTTACGCATCGAGGTCGGCGCCAAGCGTGCGATGTTGATGCACCTGACGCTGGTGCCTTATATCGCCACTGCTGGCGAAACCAAGACCAAGCCGACTCAGCATTCGGTCAAAGAACTGCGCTCCATCGGTTTGCAGCCAGACGTATTGATCTGCCGCTCGGATCATCACGTGGATATTGCCTCGCGGCGCAAGATTGCGTTGTTCACCAACGTTGAAGAGCGCGCAGTCATCTCGCTGGAAGACGCCGACACCATCTACAAGATTCCGGGCATGCTCCACGCTCAAGGGCTTGATGATTTCGTCGTTGAGCGTTTCGGTCTGCAATGCGGCAGTGCTGATTTGTCCGAGTGGGAACAAGTGGTCGACGCCAAGCTCAACCCTGAGCATGAAGTCACCATCGCCATGGTCGGCAAGTACATGGAGCTGCTCGACGCCTACAAATCGTTGATTGAAGCGATGAGCCATGCCGGTATTTCCAATCGCACCAAGGTCAACCTGCGCTACATCGACTCCGAAGACATCGAGAATCAGGGCACTGCCTTGCTCGAAGGTGTCGACGCGATTCTGGTTCCGGGCGGGTTTGGTTTGCGTGGCGTTGAAGGCAAGATCACTGCTGTAAAATTCGCTCGCGAGAACAAGATCCCTTATTTGGGTATCTGTTTGGGCATGCAAGTAGCGGTTATCGAGTTCGCGCGCAACGTGTTGGGCTGGAAAGACGCCAACTCTACCGAGTTCGATCGCGCCAGTGGCCATCCGGTCGTGGGTCTGATCACCGAGTGGGAAGATGCCACCGGTGCCGTTGAAACCCGCACTGAAACATCCGACCTCGGCGGCACCATGCGTCTTGGCGCGCAGGATTGCCAGTTGGAGCCTGGTTCGCTGGTGCGCGATTGCTATGCTAAAGACGTGATCGTCGAGCGTCATCGCCATCGTTATGAAGTGAACAACAAGCTGCTGCCAAGCCTGGTCGAAGCGGGCCTGAAAGTGACCGGTCGGTCCGGTGACGGTGCTTTGGTCGAAGTGATCGAAGCGCCGGATCATCCTTGGTTCGTCGCCTGTCAGTTCCACCCTGAGTTCACCTCGACACCGCGCGACGGTCACCCGTTGTTCAGCGGTTTCGTCAAGGCGGCTTTGACGCAACATCAGAAGAAGGCCTGACTTTTATGGCGCAAAAGATCATCCGTGTAGGCGCGATCGAGATTGCCAACGACAAGCCGTTTGTCTTGTTTGGTGGCATGAACGTGCTGGAATCGCGGGACATGGCCATGCAGGTCTGCGAAGAGTACGTAAGGGTCACCGAAAAGCTCGGTATCCCTTACGTGTTCAAGGCCAGTTTCGACAAGGCCAATCGTTCGTCCGTGACCTCTTACCGTGGCCCAGGCCTGGAAGAGGGCATGCGGATTTTTGAAGAGATCAAAAAGACCTTTGGTGTACCGCTGATCACGGATGTGCACGAACCTGAGCAAGCTGCGGTAGTGGCTGAGGTTTGCGACATCATCCAATTGCCGGCGTTTTTATCGCGGCAGACCGATCTGGTCGTGGCAATGGCCAAGACCGGTGCGGTGATCAACATCAAGAAAGCCCAGTTTCTCGCCCCTCAGGAAATGAAACATATCCTGGCCAAGTGCGAAGAAGCCGGGAATGATCAATTGATTCTGTGCGAGCGTGGTTCCAGCTTCGGTTACAACAACCTGGTCGTGGACATGCTCGGCTTCGGCATCATGAAGCAGTTCGAGTATCCGGTATTCTTCGACGTGACTCATGCCTTGCAAATGCCAGGTGGTCGCTCCGATTCTGCTGGTGGTCGTCGGGCTCAGGTCTTCGATCTGGCCAAGGCCGGTCTCAGCCAGAGTCTGGCCGGGTTGTTCCTCGAAGCGCATCCGGATCCGGATAACGCAAAATGCGATGGTCCTTGCGCCTTGCGTCTGGACAAGCTCGAGCCATTCCTGGCTCAGCTCAAGGCACTGGATGAACTTGTGAAAAGTTTTCCGACGGTAGAGACCGCGTAAAACCGGTTTCTCCGGTAAAGTGCCGCTCGGTATTTCTCTGGCCCACGGGCCAGAGGCTTATCCTCGTCAGACCTGCCCGCTGCACAACGCCTGACGGCGATAATTGATTCCCTCAGCTGTGTCGCTTTCGTCAATCTTGGAGTGTTTACAACAATGGCAAAAATCGTCGACATCAAAGGTCGTGAAGTTCTCGACTCCCGTGGCAATCCCACCGTGGAAGCAGATGTGCTCCTCGATAACGGTATCATCGGCAGTGCCTGCGCGCCGTCCGGTGCTTCCACTGGCTCGCGTGAGGCGCTCGAGCTGCGTGATGGCGACAAGGGTCGTTACCTTGGCAAAGGTGTTCTCAAGGCTGTAGCTAACATCAATGGCCCGATCCGCAGCCTGTTGCTGGGCAAGGATCCGCTGGACCAGCAAGCGCTGGACCGTGCCATGATCGCCCTGGACGGGACCGAAAACAAAGCCAGCCTGGGCGCTAATGCGATCCTGGCTGTGTCGCTGGCCGCAGCCAAAGCTGCCGCTCAGGATCAGGATCTGCCGCTGTACGCGCACATCGCCAACCTCAACGGCACGCCGGGTGTGTACTCAATGCCGGTGCCGATGATGAACATCATCAACGGTGGCGAGCATGCCGATAACAACATCGATATCCAGGAGTTCATGGTGCAGCCGGTTGGCGCCAAGACCTTCTCCGAAGCGCTGCGCATGGGCACCGAAATTTTCCATCATCTGAAAGCTGTGCTCAAAGCCCGTGGCTTGAACACTGCTGTCGGCGATGAAGGCGGTTTCGCACCGAACCTGGCTTCGAACGAAGACGCCTTGGGTGCTATCGCTGAAGCGGTGGCCAACGCCGGTTACGCGCTAGGCACCGACGTGACCCTGGCGCTGGACTGCGCGGCCAGCGAATTCTACGAAGACGGCAAATACGATCTGGCTGGCGAAGGTCAGAAGTTCGACTCGGCGGGTTTCGCTGATTACCTGGCCGGTCTTGTCAGCCGTTATCCGATCATCTCCATCGAAGATGGCATGGACGAGTCCGATTGGGCTGGCTGGAAAGTTCTGACCGACAAACTGGGTGAGAAAGTGCAATTGGTTGGCGACGACCTGTTTGTGACCAACACCAAGATTCTCAAAGAAGGCATCGATAAAAAGATCGGCAACTCGATCTTGATCAAGTTCAACCAGATCGGCACCCTGACCGAAACCCTGGAAGCCATTCAGATGGCCAAGGCAGCGGGTTATACGGCTGTCATCTCGCACCGCTCCGGCGAAACCGAGGACTCGACCATTGCCGATCTGGCTGTCGGTACGGCCGCAGGTCAGATCAAAACCGGTTCTCTGAGCCGTTCTGATCGCATCGCCAAGTACAACCAACTGCTGCGTATCGAAGAGCAATTGGGCGCCAAGGCTGTATACAACGGTCGTGGTGAGTTTCGCGGCTGAGCTGGAGATGGTAAAAAGACAACGGGCGCTGTAAGAAAAGTCGGCATAGCTGACGATTCTGCCAGCGCATGAGTGATTGAGCCTGGTTTTGCCGGGCTCAATGCCCTCGCTCGATTTCCAACGTGTCGGCATCGCTGTCTTTTCCACTGAGTACCTGAATATTCAATGCGCAGTCCTAACTGGTTGTTCCTCATCTTGCTTCTGCTGCTGGCCGGCCTGCAGTATCGCCTTTGGGTGGGCAACGGAAGCCTGGCGCAAGTGGCCAGTCTGACCCAGCAAATCGCTGATCAGCATGCTGAAAACGATACGCTACTGGAACGCAACCGGGTTCTTGATGCGGAAGTGCTTGAGCTGAAAAAAGGCCTGGAGACCGTTGAAGAGCGGGCGCGTCACGAATTGGGCATGGTCAAGGACGGCGAAACCCTTTATCAGTTGGCCCAATGACATCTGTTCTACCTGCCTTCTGGGCAGTGATTCCTGCCGCGGGCGTTGGCGCTCGCATGGCGGCTGACCGGCCCAAGCAGTACCTGCAACTGGGCGGACTCACTATTCTCGAACACAGCCTTAATTGTTTTCTCGATCACCCCCAACTCAAGGGACTGGTGATCAGCCTGGCTGTGGATGATCCCTATTGGCCGACCCTGGCATGCTCTGCTGACTCGCGGATCCAGCGCGTGGCGGGCGGGCGGGAGCGGGCAGACTCAGTGCTCAATGCGCTGTTGCATCTCCACGCGCAAGGCGCTCATGACGATGACTGGGTGCTGGTTCACGATGCGGCTCGTCCGAATCTATCGCGCGGAGACTTGGACACGCTGCTGTACGAATTGGCTGACGATCCTGTCGGTGGTCTGTTGGCCGTTCCGGCTCGCGACACACTCAAGCGCGCGGACAGTAATGGGCGCGTCACGGAAACTGTTGATCGCAGCTTGATCTGGCAGGCCTATACGCCGCAGATGTTCCGCCTCGGCGCACTGCACCGTGCCTTGGCTGACAGTCTGGTATCGGATGTCAGTATCACCGATGAAGCCTCCGCCATCGAATGGGCAGGTCAGTCTCCCAGGCTGATCGAGGGGCGTTCAGACAACATCAAGGTGACGCGCCCCGAAGACCTAGAATGGCTGCGTCAACGTCGAGACTTCAAAGGTTGAGCCCGGCGAAGTCGCTTTAATCGCGATACTCTTTACACAGCGCCAACCCGGCTTTCAAATGCTCGACCAACTTGCGCACCTTGGGCGACAGATGCCGTTGCTGTGGATAAAGTGCCCAGACCGCCGTGTTGGGGGGTTGATGAGCGTCCAGCAGCGAAATCAACGCGCCACTGTTCAGGTGTTCAAGCACGTAGTAGTCCGGCAACTGACACAATCCGATCCCCTGCAGCGCCGCGTCAAGCACGGCCTGCCCGCTGTTGCAGCGCCAGTTGCCTTGAACCCGTTGCGAGAATTCCCGACCATTTTGCTGCAGTTGCCACGTGTCGCTACTACCGATCAAGCAGTTGTGACGGTTCAATTCCGACAGGCTGTGCGGTCGCCCATAACGCTCAAGGTAAGAGGGCGATGCGCACAGGTACATGCGCCGAGGCGCCAAGCGGGTAGCAATCAGTCTTGAGTCTTGCAGACGACCCAGGCGAATCGCCAGATCGAGGCCTTCATGCACCAGGTCCAGCGTGCGGTTGCTCAGCTCGATATCCACGCGCAATTGTGGATACAGCATCATGAAGCCGGTCACTAGCGGTGTAATGAAGCGTTCTCCATACGCCACGGCGCAGGTCATGCGCAGCAGGCCTTTAGGTTCGCTGGTGAGGTCGCCTATCGCGCGCAGTGCTTCTTCGCGCCCATCTTGCAGGCGCTGACAGTGCTGAAGAAATGTCTGCCCGGCTTCGGTCAAGGCTACGCGTCGGGTGCTGCGATACAGCAGCCGGGTTTGCAGGCGCTCTTCGAGCCTGGCGATCTGTCGGCTGATGTGTGATGACGAAACGCCCAAGCGTTCTGCCGCAGCGGTGAACTGCCCGCATTCAGCCACCGCCACAAACTCATCCAGCCCTTCCCAGCGATTGGCGTACATCGATTGTCCCTGTACAGCAATAATGTTTTGCTTTTAGCCCGATTATTCCTTAATCAGCACTGCTTTACACTCTCAGGCTTGTTTTTACTTCGTCGGAGAAGATTGATGATCAAGTCACGTGCTGCCGTTGCCTTTGAAGCCAAGAAACCGCTCGAAATCGTTGAAGTCGATGTCGCGATGCCCAAGGCCGGTGAAGTGCTGCTGCGGGTCGTCGCTTCCGGTGTGTGTCACACCGATGCCTACACCTTGTCTGGCGCTGACCCGGAAGGCATCTTCCCTTCGATCCTCGGTCATGAAGGTGGTGCAATCGTCGAAGCAATCGGCGAAGGCGTGACCTCAGTTGCAGTCGGTGATCATGTGATCCCGCTGTACACCCCGGAATGCCGTAAATGCAAATTCTGCCTGTCGGGCAAGACCAACCTGTGCCAAGCCATTCGCGCCACTCAGGGCAAAGGTTTGATGCCGGATGGTACGTCGCGCTTCTCTTATAAAGGCCAGACGATTTTCCATTACATGGGCACCTCGACCTTCTCCGAATACACCGTATTACCGGAAATATCGGTCGCGAAAATATCCAAAGACGCGCCGCTGGAAAAAGTCTGCCTGCTCGGTTGCGGCGTCACTACCGGGATTGGTGCGGTACTGAACACCGCGAAAGTCAAACCGGGCGACACCGTGGCGATCTTTGGTCTGGGTGGGATCGGTTTGTCAGCGGTGATTGGCGCGGTCAAGGCCAAGGCCGGGCGCATCATCGCCATCGACATCAATCCCTCCAAGTTTGAAATCGCCAAACAACTGGGCGCTACCGACTGCATCAACCCTAAGGATTACGATCGCCCGATTCAGGACGTGATCGTTGATCTCACTGACGGCGGTGTGGATTTCTCCTTCGAGTGCATCGGCAACGTGCAACTCATGCGTGCGGCGCTTGAGTGCTGCCACAAAGGTTGGGGTGAGTCGGTGATCATTGGCGTGGCTGGCGCCGGTCAGGAAATTTCAACCCGACCTTTCCAACTGGTCACCGGGCGCGTCTGGCGCGGCTCGGCGTTTGGCGGTGTACGGGGTCGCACTGAATTGCCGAGCTATGTCGACATGGCACAGAAGGGCGAAATCCCGTTGGATACTTTCATCACCCACACCATGGGCCTGGAAGACATCAATAAGGCTTTCGAGCTGATGCATGAAGGCAAGAGCATTCGCACCGTCATCCATTTCTGAGGTCTGTCATGAGCCTGGAAAACCTGTCCTGCCAGAAAAGCTTCGGTGGCTGGCACAAGCGTTACAAGCATCACTCCGATGTGCTCGGCTGCGACATGGTGTTTGCCGTTTACCTGCCACCGCAAGCGGAGCAGGGCGGTAAATTGCCGGTGGTGTACTGGCTGTCTGGATTGACCTGTACCGATGAAAATTTCATGCATAAGGCAGGGGCACAAAGGATCGCGGCCGAGCTGGGTTTGATTATCGTCGCCCCCGACACCAGCCCGCGCGGGCCGGATGTACCGGGTGATCTGGATGGTGCATGGGATTTTGGGCTGGGTGCCGGCTTTTATCTGAACGCCACCCAGCAACCATGGGCGAAGAACTACCGCATGCATGACTATGTGGTGAACGAGCTGCCGGTACTGGTCGAGGCGCATTTTCCGGCCTCGGACCGGCGTGGAATCAGTGGTCACTCCATGGGTGGACACGGGGCATTGGTGTGCGCTTTGCGTAATCCGGGGCGCTATCAATCAGTGTCAGCTTTTTCGCCGATCAGCAATCCGATGGACTGCCCATGGGGCCAGAAGGCTTTTTCCCGTTACCTTGGGGATGAGCGTTCGCGCTGGCGCGAATGGGATGCGAGTGTGTTGATCGCCGAGGCTTCGGAAAAATTGCCGATCCTCGTCGATCAGGGTGATCGTGATGATTTCCTCGCCAATCAGCTTATGCCTGAGGCGCTGGTGCAGGCGGCAAAATCTGCTCGGCATCCACTCACCTTGCGTATGCAGCCCGGTTACGACCACAGCTATTTCTTCATCGCGAGCTTTATCGAAGATCACTTACGTCATCATGGGGTCGCTCTAAGCGGCTAATGTTCGACAAAGTAGGTAGAATCACGCCCTGACTTTTTCGGGGCGTTTTTTTATGCGTATTGGCCACGGCTACGATGTGCACCGTTTCGCTGAAGGCGATTTCATCACCTTGGGTGGCGTGCGGATCGCGCACGGCTTCGGGCTGCTCGCCCATTCCGATGGCGACGTGCTGCTGCATGCACTCAGCGATGCCTTGCTCGGCGCGGCCGCGTTGGGGGATATCGGCAGGCATTTCCCGGACACGGACCCGCAATTCAAGGGCGCAGACAGTCGCGCCTTGTTGCGTCACGTGGTCACATTGGTCAATAACAAAGGCTGGAAAGTCGGCAACATCGACGCCACCATTGTTGCCCAGGCACCGAAAATGGCCCCGCATATCGAATCGATGCGCGCGCTGATTGCCGCGGATCTTCACGTCGAGTTGGATCAAGTGAACGTAAAAGCTACCACCACTGAAAAACTTGGCTTCGTTGGCCGTGAAGAAGGCATCGCGGTTCATGCTGTCGCCTTGTTGCTCTCGGCATGACGGAACTCGAATTGCTTGGCCCGCGCGCCTACGGTGACGCCTTGGGTACTGCGGTACTCAAAGCCACGGCCGAAGATTTCCAGGTCGATGAAGTCCTGGATATTCCGTTGTCCGGCGACGGAGAGCATCTGTGGCTATGGGTCGAGAAGCGAGGCCTGAACACCGAAGAAGCGGCCCGCCGCCTGGCGCGTGCTGCCGGTGTGCCGTTGCGAACCGTCAGTTATGCGGGCTTGAAGGATCGTCAGGCGTTGACGCGACAGTGGTTCAGCTTGCACTTGCCGGGCAAGGCTGACCCTGATCTGTCAGCGGCTCAGGACGATACCCTGAAAATCCTGAAGATTGGCCGTCATAAACGCAAACTGAATCGCGGCGCTCACGCGGCCAATGGCTTTACCTTGCGCCTGACCCAGTTGCAGGCGGATCACGTGGCCTTGCAGGCGCGCCTCGAATTGATCGCCAGCCACGGCATCCCCAATTATTTTGGTGCCCAGCGCTTCGGTTGGCAGGGCGGTAATCTGGGCGAAGCCCGTGAGTACGCATCGCGCCAGGCATTGCCGGAACAACGCAATGTGCGTTCGCGGCTGTTGTCGACGGCTCGCAGCTATCTGTTCAATCAGGTGTTGGCGGCGCGAGTGGCGGATGGCAGTTGGCAGCGGGCGCAAGTGGGCGATCTGCTGGCGTTCACTGATAGTCGCAGCTTTTTCCCTGCTGGCGAGGCTGAATGCAGCGATCCTCGTCTGGCTATTCTTGACCTGCACCCGACCGGGCCGCAGTGGGGCGAGGGTGATTCGCCTGCGACCGGCGTCACGGGCATGCTTGAACAAGCCGTCGCTGATCGCGAACCCGCGTTGCGCGATTGGCTGATCAAAGCAGGCATGGAACATGAACGTCGTATCCTGCGGCTGCCCATTGGTGGATTGACGTGGCATTATCCCGAGCCTGACATTCTGCAATTAGAATTCGTCCTTCCGGCCGGATGCTTCGCCACCGTATTGGTGCGTGAACTCGTCGATCTGGTGGCGGTGGGGCAGACGGACAGCTCATGCGCATTCTGATTTCTAACGATGATGGGGTTACGACACCGGGTTTGGCTGCGCTTCATGCAGCGTTGGCGGGCTATGGGGAGTGCGTGGTCATTGCCCCTGATCAAGACAAAAGCGGTGCAAGCAGCTCTCTGACGCTTGATCGCCCGCTTCACGCCCACACGTTGGCCAACGGCTTCATCAGCCTGAACGGTACGCCAACCGATTGCGTGCATCTTGGGCTCAACGGGCTTCTTGATCTGCAGCCGGACATGGTTGTCTCGGGCATCAATCTGGGGGCCAACCTCGGCGATGATGTGCTGTATTCCGGCACGGTGGCCGCCGCGCTGGAGGGGCGATTTCTCAAGCGCCCGTCGTTTGCGTTCTCATTGTTATCGCGTCTGGTAGACAACCTGCCGACGGCCGCGCACTTTGCCCGCATGCTGGTCGAAGCCCATGAACAGCTCGACCTGCCGCCGCGCACGGTGCTAAACGTCAACATCCCGAACCTTCCGCTTGAGCATATCCGCGGTATTCAACTGACCCGCCTGGGGCATCGCGCCCGCGCGGCTGCTCCGGTCAAGGTTGTCGATCCGCGTGGCAAGGTCGGCTATTGGATTGCAGCGGCAGGCGATGTTGAAGACGGCGGACCAGGGACCGATTTTCACGCGGTCATGCAAGGATACGTGTCGATCACCCCGCTGCAGCTGGACCGAACCTATCAGGACGGTTTCAGCAGCCTCAACGGCTGGCTAGAGGGGCTCGGTTGATGTCGCGCGAGCAAGATGATCTGTTACGACGCGGGATCGGGATGACCTCCCAACGCACCCGCGAGCGTTTGATTCAACGTTTGTACGAAGAAGGCCTGTCCAACGCTCAGGTGCTGGAAGTGATCCGGCGAACGCCACGGCATTTGTTCGTTGATGAGGCGCTGGCACACCGTGCCTACGAAGACACCGCATTACCGATTGGCCATAACCAGACCATTTCCCAGCCATACATGGTTGCGCGAATGAGCGAGCTGCTACTGGAAGCCGGTCCTCTGGACAAGGTGCTGGAGATAGGCACCGGCTCGGGTTATCAGACCGCAGTCCTGGCGCAACTGGTGGAGCGGGTTTTTTCGGTGGAGCGCATCAAGGTTTTGCAGGACCGCGCCAAGGAGCGACTGGTCGAGCTGAATCTGCGCAATGTGGTCTTTCGCTGGGGCGATGGCTGGGAAGGCTGGCCTGCTCTGGCGCCTTACAACGGCATCATAGTGACTGCAGTGGCGACCGATGTTCCGCAGGCCTTGCTTGATCAATTGGCGCCGGGTGGACGCTTGGTCATTCCGGTCGGCTCAGGCGAGGTCCAGCAATTGATGTTGATCATCCGCGAGGAGAATGGTTTTTCCCGTCATGTGCTGGGCGCGGTGCGATTCGTGCCCTTGCTCAATGGGCCACTGGCGTGAGGCTTGTTACGGCCCGTAATGAATTCTGTCCGGTCATCAAGGTCCTATAGCCGACGAGCAGGTTAACGCAGTATCTTGAATAAGTGCTGTAACGCACGGTTTTGTAACCAGTTAAGTATTAGCTGCCAGCCGTTATTACGGCACAATAGGCAACTTAAATTCAGTCACCAGTAAAGGGAGTGGCGGGTGAGTCTCACAGTCATTCGACAGTGTATGTCCATAGCAAGCTTTCAGCGCCTGGTGATTGGCATTGCCCTCGGTATATTTCTGGCCGGCTGCTCCAGCACGCCTTCTGGAGGGGTGAGGGTTGTCGATCGTAACAAGACGGCGCCCCAACGGCAGGCGGTTACGACCGGGCAGTACGTGGTGCGGCGTAGCGATACCCTGTTCTCTATTGCATTTCGTTACGGTTGGGACTGGAAAGCGCTGGCCGAACGCAATCAGATTCCTGCTCCCTATACCATCCACCCGGGGCAGACAATTCGCTTTGATGGCCGGTCAAGTTCCGCGCCGACGTCAGTCGCTTCCACATCCGATGTAGCCCCTTCCGGTTCGATCAAAACGACAGTGATCTCTCGCCCTATCGGGGTTGTCCCGGTAATCGTTCCTGCTCCTGCCGGGACTCCTGCGACAACGCCGATACAGGCTGTAGGACGTTCACCCGCGGGTTGGGCGTGGCCATCTAATGGCATTTTGATAGGTAAATTTTCTTCAAACGGTAGTTTGAATAAAGGAATTGATATCGCTGGGGATTTGGGACAGCCTGTTTTGGCTGCGTCTGATGGTTCGGTGGTGTACGCCGGGAGTGGCTTGCGGGGCTACGGCGAGTTAGTAATCATCAAACACAGCGACACCTACGTCAGTGCTTACGGACATAACCGTAGGCTGTTGGTTCGGGAGGGGCAGCAGGTCAAGGTCGGACAGACAATTGCTGAAATGGGGTCAACGGGGACTGACCGGGTGAAACTGCATTTTGAGATTCGCCGTCAAGGTAAACCTGTAGATCCTCTGGAATTCCTGCCACGTCGTTGATCGGTTACCAGCCTGTTTCCTGGCGTAGAGGGGACAGGCTCAAGCGTTGCCATGGAAGTTAGGCGCCGCTAGGGCTTGAGGTCGAACTCACCAAAGGACTATAACAATGGCTCTCAGCAAAGAAGCGCCGGAGTTTGACATCGACGATGAGGTGCTCCTTATGGAACCCGGCATCGTTCTGGACAAGGTTTCGAGCAAGGAAACTGCTGTAACTCCTGCCCGCGCCAAAGCCAAACACTCCACAACGCTCAAGCAACACAAGTACATCGACTACACCCGGGCGCTCGACGCCACTCAGTTGTATCTGAATGAAATTGGTTTCTCTCCTCTGCTTTCGCCGGAAGAAGAAGTCCACTTTGCGCGTTTGTCGCAGAGCGGTGATCCGGCAGGGCGCAAACGCATGATCGAAAGCAATCTGCGGCTGGTGGTAAAAATTGCCCGACGCTACGTCAATCGTGGACTCTCATTGCTTGACCTGATCGAAGAGGGCAACCTGGGCCTGATCCGGGCGGTCGAGAAATTCGATCCTGAACGCGGTTTCCGCTTCTCAACTTACGCGACATGGTGGATTCGCCAGACCATTGAGCGTGCCATCATGAATCAGACCCGTACGATCAGGTTGCCCATTCATGTGGTCAAAGAGCTTAACGTTTACTTGCGTGCTGCTCGTGAATTGACCCAGAAACTTGATCACGAACCCTCTCCTGAAGAAATCGCCAACCTGCTCGAAAAGCCGGTTGGCGAGGTCAAACGCATGCTTGGGCTCAATGAACGGGTGTCCTCCGTAGACGTTTCCCTCGGTCCAGATTCTGACAAGACTTTGCTCGATACGCTGACCGATGATCGCCCTACAGACCCGTGTGAATTGCTGCAGGACGATGATCTTTCCCAGAGTATCGATCAGTGGCTTTCCGAGCTTACCGATAAGCAGCGAGAGGTGGTAATAAGGCGTTTCGGCTTGCGAGGGCACGAAAGCAGTACCTTGGAAGACGTAGGTCTGGAAATTGGTTTGACCCGCGAAAGGGTCAGGCAAATTCAGGTCGAGGGCCTCAAGCGCTTACGTGAAATTCTTGAAAAGAACGGTCTGTCGAGCGAGTCTCTGTTTCAATAGCAGTGCATGGACTCAAGTGTGTGCGACGTTGTGCGACCGATTTATAAAAACACCTCGACTGGGTCGGGGTGTTTTTATATTCGCGAGGTGGATAAGTGGCTGCGGGTGTTCCATGATTTATTAGATGATGCCTTTCATACGTTTAGCGCGACGAGCAATAGGGCGTTTTTTATGTAAGCCTTTGCTTACGCGTGGTGTAAGTGATCGTAAGTTTAAGGGGGCGATATTGTCTTTGTTTTATTATTATTTGTGTAGTTTGTTGATTTTAAATGATATTTAATTTTAATGACTGGTCGGCCAGGACTCTTTTTGAAAACTTTTAACGGTTGCTCCTGGCGGTGAAATCACTAAGATAAGAACTGTGTCCAGGGATAGACACAGGCCGTTAAGGATGACAGTCAAGGACATCGCAGGATGCGATTCATCAGGATGATGAAAGGGATTACAGGGATTAAGGACAATATGGGCGGGTCATACCGCCCTTTTTTTTGCCTGCGGAAAACTGCCGGCGCAGCAGGGCCCGTTGGGCGGACCCTGTTTAAAGACTTAAAATACAAAAGGCCCCGAAGGGGCCTTTTGTAAGAGCAATACGACTTAGCGCTCTAGATCTTTGAGCTTGTCTTTGACGCCATCCCACTCTTCAGCATCGGGCAGGCCTTCTTTCTTCTCGGTGATATTCGGCCAGATTTCCGCTAACTCTACGTTCAACTGGATAAATACCTGCATATCCTCAGGCACTTCATCTTCCGAGAAGATTGCCTGTGCCGGGCACTCAGGCTCGCAAAGCGCACAATCGATGCACTCATCCGGGTGAATCACCAGGAAATTCGGGCCTTCGTAGAAGCAGTCCACCGGACACACTTCTACGCAGTCGGTGTACTTGCACTTGATGCAGTTGTCGGTGACGACGAAGGTCATTTCTAATTATCTCCTCAGGCGGCGGTAGCTGAGCCCTTCCAGCAGGGCTGCTAAGTTCGGGAACTTCCCAGGCCGTGTGAAACCAATACATTCAGTGGCAAGGCGCTTATACGGCATCGCGCCTTGCCTTACCGTTGTTCGTTCGCTTTCACGCGGCTCGGATAATCTGCGGAGTCAGGCTAAAAACCCGCAGCATCCCAAGCCGCGCGGGATTCTAACAGCTTGCAGCGATTGCCGTTAGATGCGCGTCTGCAAGACATACAATAACTCTAGCGCCTGGCGCGGTGTCAGGTCGTCTACTTTGGTTTTTGACAACTCTTCGAGTACCGGGTGCGGAAGGCTGGCGAACATATCGCTTTGCTGTGGGGTCGATGGTTTGCCAGGGACTGATCGGGGCGCCTCATGGGGCAGGCTCGTTGTTTCCAGACGCTGCAAGTGTTCCTTTGCGCGCAGTATGACCTTGGCTGGAACCCCCGCCAGCTGGGCGACTGCCAGGCCATAGCTTTGGCTGGCAGGTCCGGGCAAGACACGATGCAGGAAGACGATTCGTTCATTGTGCTCCGTGGCGTTCAGATGCACGTTTGCAACCAGCGGCTCGCTTTCCGGGAGTACAGTCAGCTCGAAATAGTGGGTGGCGAACAGCGTATAGGCGCGTAACTGGGCGAGACATTCTGCCGCAGCCCACGCCAGTGATAATCCGTCGAATGTGCTGGTGCCTCGGCCGACTTCATCCATCAATACCAGGCTGCGGTCGGTCGCGTTATGCAGAATGTTCGCGGTTTCGCTCATTTCCACCATAAAGGTAGAACGGCCGCCTGCCAGGTCGTCGCTGGAACCGATCCGGGTAAAGATCCGATCCACCAACGACAGCTCGCAACTGGCTGCAGGTACGAAGCTGCCGATGTGAGCCAGCAAAACGATCAGGGCGGTCTGGCGCATGTATGTCGACTTACCGCCCATGTTCGGTCCGGTGATCACCAGCATTCGAGTGTTGTCATCAAGCGCCAGATCGTTGGCGACGAATGGACTGGTCAACACTTGCTCGACAACCGGGTGCCGGCCTTGTTCGATGCGCATGCACGGCTCATCGACGAAGCGTGGGCAGTTCAGGTCAAGGTTCAGCGCGCGCTCAGCCAGGTTGCTCAGTACGTCCAGTTCAGCCAATGCCGCAGCCGTGTCTTGCAAGGGCGCCAAATGACCGATCAGGTCTTCGAGCAACGCTTCGTAGAGCATCTTTTCGCGAGCCAGTGCGCGGCTCTTGGCTGACAGCGCCTTGTCTTCGAACGCCTTCAACTCAGGGGTGATGAAGCGCTCGGCGCCTTTGAGCGTCTGGCGTCGGATATAGTCGGCGGGCGCCTGCTCGGCTTGCTTGCTTGGCAGCTCGATAAAGTAGCCGTGAATCCGGTTGTAGCCGACCTTGAGGTTGGCCAGCCCCGTGCGGGCTTTTTCTCGGGCTTCCAGATCAATCAGAAACTGTCCGGCGTTTTCGCTGAGCGATTGCAGGTCGTCGAGCTCGGCGTCGTAGCCGGTTTTCAACACGCCGCCATCACGAATGACTGCAGGCGGGTTGTCGATGACAGCTCTTTGCAGCAGGTCCGCTAATTCCGGGTAGGTGCTGGTCGTCAGCGCCAGTTGCTGGAGGTGCGGTGCTTCCAAATCAGTCATTGCTCGTTGTAGCTCGGGCAATGCCGCCAGGGCGTCGCGCAGGCGGGCCAGATCACGCGGGCGTGCGTTGCGCAGGCCAATCCGGGCGAGAATCCGCTCGATATCGCCAATTTCCTTCAACTGCGGCTGCAGGTGTTCAAAGCGGTAACGTTCGAGCAGGCATGTGATCGAGCTTTGTCGGGCTTGCAGCACGCTCAAGTCACGTAACGGGCGATTCAGCCAGCGTGTCAGCAGGCGACTGCCCATGGCGGTCTGGCAGCGGTCCATGACCGATTGCAGAGTGTTTTCGCGTCCGCCTGCCAGATTGGTGTCCAGCTCCAGGTTGCGTCGACTGGCGCCATCGAGTACGACCGTATCATCCAGACGTTCATGGCGCAGGCTGCGCAAATGCGGGAGAGCGGTGCGCTGGGTTTCTTTGGCATAACCGAGCAAACAACCTGCGGCTCCGATAGCCAGTGTCAGGTTCTCGCAACCAAAGCCTTTGAGGTCCTGGGTAGAAAATTGCTGGCACAGGCTTTTAAACGCCGAATCGCGCTCGAAGTCCCACGGCGCACGACGCCGGGTCCCTCGTCGCTTCTCGGCGGGCAAGCCCTGTGGCCAATCATCGGGGATCATCAGCTCGACTGGATTGATGCGCTCCAGCTCCGCCAGCAGGTTTTCCCAGCCCTTGATTTCAAGAACACTGAAATTGCCACTGGTGATGTCCAGAACAGCGAGGCCAAACAGGCGTTCATCGCCCAATACCGCAGCAATCAGGTTGTCCCTGCGTTCGTCGAGTAGCGCTTCGTCGCTGACCGTGCCGGGTGTAATGATTCGCACGACCTGACGGTCCACCGGGCCTTTACTGGTCGCGGGATCGCCGACCTGTTCGCAGATCACTACCGACTCGCCGAGCTTCACCAGCTTCGCGAGATAGCCTTCGGCCGCATGGTAAGGAATCCCACACATAGGGATCGCCTGTCCCGCCGACTGGCCGCGCGCAGTCAACGTGATATCCAGCAGCTTGGAGGCTTTTTTGGCGTCTTCGTAGAAAATTTCGTAAAAGTCGCCCATGCGATAGAACATCAACTGATCAGGGTGTTGATTTTTCAACCGCCAATATTGCTGCATCATCGGGGTGTGGGAGGACAGATCGGAAATTGCTTTATTCATCAGTGGTTTGCGGTCTATTTGGCTCGGGTTGTGGGGCAGTTCTGGGGCATTTCGCAATACTAAAAGCTTTGGTTTGCCATAGTCGTATCTACAGGGAAGCGTACCATGTGAAAGGACTCGCTCTAGCTTAGGCTTTGTTTTTTCTAGAAAACGCGGTGACGCGTTCGTCGGTTCATTTTGATGTCATATTGATAGTGCGTTGTATGACTGGTAGTATCTCGCGCCGAAATCGATCAAGCGAGGGATAGCATTGGACGCCAATATTGGAGTAGAACTGCAGAGCGCTGAGGATACTCGCGCGAAGCTGAAGCTTGAGCTTCAAGATCAAATTTCAGCTGAGACAGTCAATCCAATCATCGACGTTCTTAACAAGGCATCTGAGGGTGACTTGATCGAGATACATCTGCGCCACAATGCAGGTGGAAATGTGGATCGAATGGTAGCGTTGATTGAGGCGCTCGACAAAACCTCTGCTAAAGTAGAAATAACCTTCAGCCGATATGTGATGAGTGCGGCAGCCACCTTGTGGCTCTGGTTTTTTCTGCGCGAATCGCATAATGTCACGTCCCTATACCCGAAAAAGAAGGGTGTGGTGATGTACCACAGGCCACGGCGGCAGAGAGGCGGCTATCTTTGCTTCTGTAGTGAAATGGAAGATGCCCACCCCCTAAAAGCGCCAATGCAAGAAAAGTTGAAGATTTTTGACGACCTGTTTGAGGAGCTATTTGCGCGTATGTGCTCTATCTACGCTCAGCAGGAGTCGCAAGAAACGTTGGCTTTCAACCTGGTCGTTGAGGATGAAAAGCTAAGCTACCGCCATTCAATGGATCGAATGCGCGAAGCCTATTATGGGAACCAAGACTGCCTGATACCGGTCTAGAACTATCTGAAAGGAAATCGAAGGGTGGGGATGATGACTATCAAATCGCTACGTGACCTTAAGCCAATCACTGATGAGCAACGCCAAGCTAACGCCTCTAAGACTCGACAGAGTTTGGAGTCCTACAAGCGTGCAGCTAAAGATATCCAGGAAATTTGCGCCACCAATGGTTGGGTCGAACCTGTGATCGTAGCTCACCAGTGATACTGGTTTTGTGAAAAGAACCCTGCATTCGTGCAGGGTTTTTTTTAAGTTTTTATTGAAGTTCTGGTTGACAAGGTGCTAAGATTTAAAGATTGTGGCCCTTATCGTCCAGTATGCTCACCAGGTAAACCGATCGGCTACGCCGATCGGTTTACCTGGTGAGCGGGTCGTCTTGTTTTTTGATTTCTTAAAAAATCATTAAATATCAATAAGTTACTTCCTATTTTTCGCAAGGCTCAAGATTCTGATCCGCTTTGTTGCTTCCTTCCTTTTTCTGAATTCCTGACCAAATGCGCTGCAGCTCAGTTTCAGATTCATCCTCCATCCACTTGGCGTACACATCTACTAGCATTGTGAAATCTTTGTGCCCCATCTGTTTGGCAATAAAAGCAAGATTGCCGTGAGCTGTTAGGCACCAGCAGGCGTAGGTATGACGGGTCTGGTATGGTCGGCGCGGACGGATGCCTGATCGCTTCTGGACCGCTGCCCATTTAGTATTCCAAGCGGTAGGCACATACCAGAAGTTGATAATCTTCTTGCGTGCCTGGGTGGTCGGAGACAGCAGTGGGGTTACCTTTTCCTGCCGGCTCTCGTGCCTATTCTGGAACACTTCGATAGGTCGTTGGGGGTGATCGGCAACCAGCGACATCAGTACCCGGCAGGCTTCGAGCGCTGGAGGCATCAGTAGTACGGAGCGCGGTTTCCCAGTTTTGGGAACCTTGAACGTACCGTTGGCGGTAATAGCTCGGGTGATGTTGATTTGCCCGCCATCCAGGTCAATGTCCTCAACGGCCAGCGCGCATAGTTCACCTGGTCGAAGCCCGGTATAGACTGCCAATGTAATCGCCGCCGAGTCCTGTCGGTGGAGGCAGCCTTTAGTTATCAGCAATTCGAATTCGTCACGAGTGAGCGGATTCGGCTCTTGGCCTTGCATGGCGAACCGATTGCAGGCCTCCGATAACCCCTTGCGGCAGTATCCGTTGGTCTCGCACCAGCCCAGGAACCCTGCGAACGTCGCCAGGTAGTGGTTGACGGTGGACGGCGCTCGATCTGCGATCAGCAAAGTCCGCAGCAACTGGATGTCTTCAGGCAGCAAAATGCCGGCGAGGCGATCTATACCGACCAAACCAACGCAGATGTCCAGTGCGTAACCGTATTTCTCCTCGGTCATCGGCGTGATGTCGACGGCCTTAAGCGGCTTGTATCGCTCCACCAGCGCCCCGAGCTTTTCGTCTTTGGCGCTCGTGTAGTTGGTCGCATGCTTCGAGTTTTGGAAGTGCCGGCCATAGTCAAAGTGGCCTGTTTTAATCTCGTGAAGAATTGCCGCCCTTAATAGGGCGGCGTGTTTGATGTTGGCTTTGGTGATCGGAAGGCCGAGGGATTCTCGGCAGCGTATACGCCGCCACATGAACACGACGCGCAAGTTACCGCCGTGTATCTCAATCCCCTTGTGCTTTGCCAACTCGGTTTCTAGGCCGCTTCCTGAGGTGCGCTCTCGGCCCACTTGTCATACTCCGTCATGTTGATTGCAATGCGGCCGTCCGGCGTCTTGCGCCAGACACGGCCTTGGGCCCAGGTGCCGTTCTTCACTTTGTGGCGGATAGCATCTTCGCTGTAGCCAGTGAGTTCTGAAGCGCGGCTGATCATTACCCAGCGAGGTAGGCTCATGCTGCTTCTCCCATCAGCTCACTTTCATCCATGTCCTTGTTGGCACTGACCAGTGCCATCATCGGCCAAGGCGACACCGAGTTGCCCACCATAAGCACCTGGGTCTTTTTGCTGAACTTACGGTCGTCGTGCCCGCGATCAATGACGTAGTTATCGGGGAAGCCCTGTGCGCGGTAAAGCTCGCGAGGGGTGAGCATGCGCATGCCGATATCGACGATGACATACGGCGTGCCCTTGATCGTCACCGTGACAAGTGCCAGGCGGTCCCGCGTGGTGATGGTCGCGGCCGGATCGCGTAGGTCGTAGGTGTTGTCGCTGCCGTAGTAACCCATCAGGAAGGTAGAGACACGCATGGCGCCGGCCTCGACCTCTGGAGCAAGCTTGTACTCGACCAGCGCGTGATGCTCGGCGCCGGCCGTGATGGTCGGCACCAGTTCGTCCATGCCCCGGCCGACGCAATTCCTGCGGAGCGTCGACAAGTGCGCTGTGACGATCTGCTGCTGGCTGCCCGTGGTGGTGATTGCTGTAAGCGGTTTCGCTGGGTGGTGCCCGGGCGTTTCGTTGTACCCACCGTTGTGCTGGGCAACATAGGCCACGGCCAGGGCGAAGTGCCCGCCCTTAATACCGCTGCAGATGGTTCGGAGAGGATCATCACCCGACATATTGCGCTGGCTACTGCCATTGGCATGCTCGGTGATGAAGGGCGCGAGCTGTGGCGTGACAAGGGCGAATCCCTGTGCGCCGGTGATGGTCTTCGCTGGGTCCTCCACGGACTGGCATCGAGCCAAGTCGTTGCCGCTGTGGTTAACACTGACGATGAACGGGTTCTTGTGCTCGAGGACATAGCGCTTGGCGCCTTTGCGCAGGCGCTCCATAGTGTTGTTCACCAGTGGTCGTTTGACTCCTGCAGCACGGCCTTCTTCCTTGGTGAGGAAAATGCTCGGGCATGGGATCGACCAATCGATGCAGCTGGCGGCAGTTCGGTAGGCTGACTGTCCCTTGGCTGGTTTCTTGAAGTGTGTCGGTTCCGGCCAGCGCAGTGGCTGACCGTCCCGCCGAGCAATCAGGAACAAACGCTCGCGGGTCGTCGCGGCACCAAAGTCGCAGGCCTTGAGTTTGCCGTACATTAGGTCGTAGCCCATGGACCGCAAGATACTCTCGAAGCGGCGCCAGGTTTGTCCTTTGCGCTTGGGGTCGGGCACCAGGTACTGCTCTTGCACCGGCACTCGCTCGCCTGCTGCGGCGACGGTCATGTCCCGGCGCAACACTCGGCCAGTCTTGCTGCAGCGCTTTGCGATCAGTGGGCCCCACTGGAGGATCTGCACGACGTTCTCCATGGTGACCATGCGGGGGCTGACCTGGCCGCCCCATTTCAGGATGACCCAAGATTGCGAGCGGCTGGTTGTGCTGCGCGCCTGCCCGCCGGCAGCAAGGCTGTGGTGGGTGCATTCAGGGCTGGCATGCAGGTGGGCAACTGGGCGGCCGCGAGTCGCCAGGCGGGGGCACACATCGTAGACGTCGGTGATGTAGTGCTCGGCGCTAGGGTGATTGCGCTTGTGCATGCTGATGGCGTCGGGGTTGTGGTTGATGGCGATATCAACGGGCATGCCGGTGCCCATCTCCTGGCCCATGGTCGCACCGCCACCGCCGGCGAAGAGGTCCACGCGGATCTCGCCGGCGAAGTCGAGACCGAACTGAGTTTTGACGGCAGATATGATGGGGTGTGGGGTGAAGGAGGTCATGCGTCACCTCCTGAGCGCTCGGCCTGGTCTTGGTGATAAGCCTCAACGAGTCCAAAAACGTGCTTATATCCCACAACAGGCTGCGCGAGCGGGCGTTTCTGAGCGTTTAGCGTTGCATCAGCGAGCGCTGCCCCGCGCAGCTTTTCGTGGGGTATAAGTGCTTCGGCAGTGGCGCTGGAAGGGTAATAATGCCTGCTGCTTCGCAGCAGAGACTCTTTGTTTCTAGCGTGTAGACACCATTGGCTGTGCGGAGCAAAGCGGACAGGGCTCCGGTGTTGTCCTGGTTGTTCTTCATGCCGCTTTCCTCCGGTGTTCGATAGCAAGTTGGTCCATCAGGCGCTGGTGGTAGGTGTTGCGTGCTTCTGCGGCAGGCCATGGGCGGATGGTTGCAACCATGGGTTCGATGCCGACCAAACAATCCCAGATAGCCGGATCGGTTGGCATGAGGTCGCGGCGTTCGGTAGCCAGCGCTATCAGGTCGGCCTGGTGAATGCAGGTGGGGAGTTCTGGGGCGATGTCGAACCGCTCACAAATGCGCCACCAAATACAGTCCTCGAAGTGTTGGTAGGCGCTAATCCACTGCTTGAGTGGTCGTGTCATGTCGCCTAGGTACGCCTCGGGTGCGTCATGGAGCAAGGCTGCGAGTTTGTGTTCTTCCGGTACCAGCCCGGCGACGATGCAGCTGTGCTGAGCCACGCTGTAGAACTCGCGGGTGTGGCCGTTGAATCGGCACAGATGGGCCAGTGAGTGCGAGATGTCTCGTGGATCGATCATGTCGGCGTCGGGTTCGAGCAGGTCAAAACGTTTGCCGGAGTGGGTAAGGATCCAGTTCATGCAGCCTCCTTTACGAGATCGGCCAACAGCAAGGCGTTGTCGGTTGCTTTGTGCAACTGGCGCAGGGCGTCAAGGCCGATCAGCGCTTTCAACTGCCGGTCGAATTCCTTGCTGTAGCGGGTAAGTGCGTGCAGATCCTTGGTCGACTTGGCGTGCTGCTGTTGCAGCGTTCCGGCGGCCTGAGGCGTCAGACGTAGCATTGGGATGGCGTGGCTCATGCTGCGTCCTCCTGCATGACTGGCTCCAGTTGGGCGGCCATGCTCAAGGCTTTGTTGCGAAGGGCAAGGGCTTGCGTTGCTTGGGTCTCGGACTTCACTGCACGGAAAGTATCGGCGGCAAGCTTCAGTTTTTCGGCGATGGCCAAAAGGTTTTGATAGTTGTCGGGGCTCAGCTTTTGGTTGTCTTTGAGTTTTTTGCAGGTCTGGGCTAATTGCAGGTGATCTGCTCGAATAAAGCGCAGGGATGCTTCGAGGTCCTTGATGATCTTGGTGTTGTCGGCTCGCTCAATACTCTTACCTTCCTCGGTGCCTTCGACGCGGCCGTCGATCAGTCCGCCTCGGTAGCCGGTCCAGTAGAGAAGGGCGGTAGCGATGATGATACTGATGAGCGCGCAGATTTGTATGTAAGTCATGTGGTGTGCTCCTGGTGGTTTTGTTGGCTGGTGGTGGCAGCCGTTGGGGTTACTGGTCCTGCTTGGTTGAATCAGTTTGTGGTCGCGGCATGTCTTCATCCGCCCTGTAAGCGCGGATGTCGATCAGTGCTGCGACATGCTTGATGTGGGCATACCTCAGCGCCTTGACGCTGTGGTCTAGGGTGGTTACCGGCAGTTGAATCCGGCCGCTATTGATCGCCTCGGTGAAGGTCTTTTCATTTAGGTTTTTGAAGTAGTGCACGCGCAGCTTTTCCAGGGGGATAAGCACATCACCGAAAAGGTGGTGCAGCATCTCGACGGTGGAGCTATCCGGCGCGGGTAGCAGTCGTAGCGGTGTTTGGCTGGTGTTGTTCATGGGCTTCGGCCTCCTTGCGTTTGAGTCGTGAAGGGTGGTTCCAGGCATTCAGACAATGGCGCTTGGTCAGCTCCCGCAGATGCTCCGGCACGTCGAGGAGCGCGGCATTGCGCTCCTCGCGTGAGCGCATGGCGACGATCTGGCGGGCGTACTCCCTAGGCCACGTCACGGTTGTCTGCCGGGATGGCGGGTAGGTCGAGTCCCAATTGCTCGGCGAGCCAACGGATGCCTGCTTGCCGGACCTTGGTCGACTGGCTGTATTGCATGCCGGCGGTCTCGTGAAACCAGTTGCTTTCCTTGACCCGTAGGTACTCGCGATCTCGCACGGGGAAAGACGGTAGGTTGCGGTCGTTAAGCAGACCTTTCGTGCGCATGAGCGCGATCAACTTGGGGCGGGTGAGTCCGAAGTATTTCGCGGTTTTTTCCAGGCTACGTTCCATCTCGACCTCCTAGGCTGCATGCGCGGCGGGTGTCGCCACGGTAGCCAAGTGGTTTATGGATTCGGCGACCATGGAGTAGATCTCCGCATCACTGCCGTACACCGTGAAGCACTTCGTGCGCGGTTTTTTGACGCCGATGCTCATGATGGTGGTGATGCCGACGCGGGTTTTGTTGCGGTGAATTGCCAGGTTGATTGGCAACTCGAAACCCAGGTCGAGGCTGAGCGCTCCGCCGGTGCGTACCAGCTCGAACACCTGCTGCTTGTGTTCAATCTCAAACACGCCGTAGCGTCGGTCTGCGTGCGGCAGGGACGCTGATTCGACCTGGCTGCTTGGATCGGCTGGCCCGTTGACGATCTCTTCAATGAAGTCCGCGAGGCTGAGATGCATCTTCTTGCTGTTGGGCAGGGTCAGCGTGTGGCGTTCGACGCCCAGCTCAACGGTGAAGTGCGTGTCGGCTTTGCGGCGCTCAACTTTCAGGCGAAAGGACAGGGCCAGGCGCTGTGGTTCGGTTCGCAGGACGTGGTTGAAGGTCTCGGTCAAGTTGACCTGGGCTTTGAGCAGAGTCAGGGTGCGGTTGTCGAGTTTGAGCTTGCTCATGCCGCATGCCCTCCGCCATTCGGATCAAACGGAGCAGGCGCAGTGCGTTGTTTCAGCTTGGGTTTGGATGTGATGAAGGTACAGCCGCAATCTTGAGCCAGACGGCGGACCTCGAAGATGCGGAAGGGGTTCGCAACGGCCGGGTGGACGTGCAGGGTGGCTGTGGTGTGCATGGTGTTGCCTCGCTCTGTGGTGGGAGAGTGAGGCGAATATCAACCAATGGTTAAACTAAGTCAACAACCTTCAGGTGAAAAAAAGGCACAGATTATTGCGTTGACTGGTAGGAGCGTATCTAGCCGTGGCTGTTCAGTTAGTCATTCGGGAGTGAAAGTTCCTATGACCTTGCCGCAGACTTGCATGTCTTCTGTGAGTTCTATGATTGGGTACTGTGGGTTGATAGGCTTTAGAAAATGCTTTCCTGCATCCTGTACTAGGACTTTGAAGGTTGCTTCATTAGTGCCAGGGATCGTGGCAATTACCCGGTCGCCGTTGTTTACAGCTAGCTCAGGGTCTACAAAAATTACGCATCCTGCCGGATAGCTTTTACCTGGTCCATAGTTGGTCATTGAGTCACCGACTACGCGTAGTGCGTACCCAGACTTGCTGATGTTGACGGGGCAAGGGAGCCATAGTTCTGCATCAAAGGATTCGACGCTTGAAGGGATTTCGCACCACGATCCAGCTTGAATCCAGGATATTAGTGGGACTTTTCCCATGTGAGCGCTAGTGATGATGGTATTGCCGGTAGTTTCATGGGCCGCTTGAGATGAGGGCCGTTCAGGGAAAACAGGCATCACTCCATGCTCAAGCCACTCTCGGCGACACCCTAGCCATTCCGATAGCACTGTGAGGCTATCAACCTCCGGAATTGCTGCTCCGTTGAGCCATTTACTCACAGCCTGGGGCGTCTTGATGACGCCCTTGGACTTGAGTTGCTTAATGATGTCAGACCCACGCCCATGCTTGCGGACACCTTGGTTATCAAGTGCTGCATGGAGTCTTTCAGCGAACATGTAGCGCAAGTTTTCTTTATCAATCATAGGTTGATGATCACATAGGAGTTGCTAATCTGTCAGTTGATCCTTACTATCAACCAACAGTTGAAGGAGGTCCAAATGCTGAACCCGTCAGACTTTCCAAATGCCATAGCGTTTGCCTTTGAAGCAGTCGGTGGTATCGGAGCCGCTGCGAAGGTGTGTGACAGGAGCTATCAGGCGCTGAATAAGTGGCGCCTGGCAGCCAGCTTGCCGCGAACCGATTACACCGGTGAAACGAAATATGCTGTCCTTCTGGCAACGGCTGCAAAGCAAAAGGGCAACTCGTTCGAGGCTGCTTGGTTGCTTACCGCATCTGCACCGCAAAAAGCTGCAGCGTAGTTAGAAAAAAGGCGACCCAAGGGCCGCCCAGTTCCTCCCGACACGCACCACCACAGCGCTGTCGGGTCGCGATAAAGATAGGCGGGCACACCACATGCAAACCGTCGATCTTTACCGCGCTTTCCAGGGCACGGATGCCTTGGTGTTGCTGCCTTCTCCACCACAGATTGGGCAGCTGTTGCGCCAGGGGTAAGCGACGGATCGCTCACCCCGGCACGGTGCCGGTTTCGATCTTGAGGATCTTGCCGGCGTTTGGGCCCTTTCAAGCCACGCGGCAAATGTACCACCACTGCACGTCGCGCGGCACTGGCAACTTATAAGGATTAATGCCATGAGCCGAATCGCTCTGAGTTGCGTTGATCGAGCAACGCGGGAAGTCCTGCCGCTCGATTTGGCGCTCTACCACGCTGCTCGGGACTATCCCGGTGGCGCTGCTGCAATCGCCGTCACCACCGGCCGCAATCCCACCACACTCCAGCACAAGCTTTCTCCTACCCATCCCAGCCACTCCGTGAATATTCAGGAGTTCGGCGAGATCCTCGAACTGACCAAGGACCGTCGCATCCTCGATGCGGTGCATGCGTTGGTTGGCGACACGACCTGGCAGGAGCTGGCAGAGGCCTACACCAACGACATGCCCGAGACCTTGACCACCGGCATTGCTGTTTATTTTCGGCAGGTGGCTGATCTGGCTGACACCTGGGCCAAGAGCATTGGTGATGGAGTGGTCAGCGATCAGGAGCTGGCCGAGATCCGCCTACAGGTGTTTCGCGGTATTCGGGGGTTGCTGGGGATGTTTAACCGCGCCACGTACGTCAACCAGTCTACCCGGGGGAATGACCGTGGCTGATATTGCTGACTTTGCTAATGACCTGGTGCAAGAGCGCCTGGACCAAGCACTTGCTGCTCGTAGTGCCCTCAAATCAGTCACGGTGCTGCACTCCCTTATGTTCTGCGAGAGTTGCGACGTACCGATTCCAGAGGCTCGGCGGTTAGCGCAGCCGGGCTGCACCTTCTGCATTGAGTGCCAGTCTGTGGATGACTTGAAGAGGGCTCGTTATGCTCGATGAAGTCATCAATCAGTTCGCGGATTACGGCCTTGAGCCCGAGCAGCCTCTGGTGTTCGGCAAGCTGACCCGCTGCAAGACCTCCCAGGACAAGGGCAAGGAAAAAAACGGCTGGTATGTAGTCCACGAACATCGCACCGAGAAAAACGAAACGCTGATTTTCGGCAGTTTCGGTGACTGGCGTTCGGGTGAGTCGCAAAAGATCAAGGTGAAGGCCGGTCGCATGAGCCCGGAAGAGCGTGAAGTCATGCGCGCCCGCCAGGAAGAGGCCAAACGCAAGGCCGCTGAGGTTGCGGCCAACGCGGCACGCCGAGCGGCCAACCGTGCAGCCAGCCTGTTCAAGCGAATGCCGGAGAAGGGCAAGAGCGCCTATCTGGATCGAAAGCAGATCGTTGGGTTCAAGGTTCGTTACGCACCGCGCACTGGCGCGGTATTGGTGCCGATGAGCAACGTACGGCATCAGATCGTTGGTCTACAGGTGATCTTCCCCGCTAAGCAGGAAGACACGGGGCGTGACAAGACCTATTGGCCTGCCGGTATGTCGAAGGAAGGCGCCTTTCATTTGATCGGCGGACATCCTGAACCGGGTGAGCCGGTTTTGATCTGTGAGGGTTACGCCACGGGCGCCAGCCTGCACATGGCAACCTCGATGGCGGTGGCTATCGCCTTCGATGCGGGCAACCTGCTCTCGGTGTCCAAGGCCATGCGCGAGCAGTTTCCTGGCTGTCCGGTGATTATTTGTCGCGACGATGACTGGAAAACTACACGCCCTAACGGCGACCCATGGAACCCAGGTCAAGATAAGGCCGACAACGCTGCGTTGATTGTCGGCGGTCAGGTGGTAGCACCAGTTTTTTCCAGTGAGCGCGAGATCAAGTGGACTGACTTCAACGACCTGCATGTTGCCGAAGGGTTGGAGGCGGTTCGCCGCCAGGTGTTGGCGGTGGTCAAGCCGCCGGCAGCAGGTGGTTGGAAGGATCAACTGGCCCGCACCGAAAACGGCTCGCTGATTGCGCACATGCAAAACGTCGAGCTAATTCTAGGCAACGACGAACGCTGGGCCGGCGTGATCGGTTACAGCGTATTCAGCTCCAAGATCATCAAGCTGCGATCTGCCCCTTTTGGCGGCGGTGCCGGCGACTGGGCTGATATCGATGACATGCGGGTGATGAAGTGGCTCGCGCAGCAGTACAACCTGCGGGTCAAGGCTTCGCATGTGATCGAGGCGGTGAGCGTGGTTGCCCACGACCATGCGTTTCATCCGGTGCGCGAGTACCTGGAGAAACTTGAATGGGACCGCGTGCCTCGGTTGGAAAGCTGGTTGACTGATGTGCTTGGCGTCCATGCCAGTGAATACTCGGTGAAGGTTGGCAAGCGCTGGCCGATCTCGGCGGTGGCTCGGGTGATGCGCCCAGGTTGCAAGGCTGACTCGGTAATGATCCTCGAAGGCGGGCAGGGTGAAGGTAAGTCCACGGCCATGGGCATTCTCGGTGGCGAGTGGTTTATGGACACACCCTTTGCCCTCGGTGACAAGGACAGCTTCCAGGCGATTCGCGGCAAGTGGATCGTAGAGCTGGGGGAGTTGGATAGCTTCAACAAGGCCGAGAGCACCAAGGCAAAACAGTTCTTCTCGGCGTCCACCGACACTTATCGGGAGAGCTACGGCCGCAGAACGAATGACGTGCCACGCCAGTGTGTGTTCGTGGGTACCACCAACCAAGAGGAATACCTCAAGGACGCCACGGGCAACCGCCGTTACTGGCCGGTGTTCTGCAACAAGGTTGATCTGGAAAAACTGCGTGAGATCCGCGACCAGCTGTGGGCCGAAGCATTGTTCTGCTTTGAGGCCGGCGATATCTGGTGGGTGACCAAAGACGAATCCTGGATGTTCGCCGAGGCACAGGACGAACGGTTCGTGGTGGATGAGTGGGAAGGGCTGATTCTCAACTGGCTGGAGGAGTCGCAGCTTGGAGAAACCGCCACCGGCAACGAGATATTGACCCAGGCGCTCAAGTTGGACTTCGGCCATTGGGGCAAGCCCGAGCAGATGCGAGTGGGCGCAATCATGCACCGTCTCGGCTGGCGGAAGAAGCGAATGCCCGCTCTGGCTAAAAGCGGTATACGGCAGTGGGCCTATCAGAAGCCAGCGGCCTGGGGACGTCCTTCTGCCTTGCAGACGGTTCTGGTGGAGGAGCCTTGCTTTGATTAAGCGAATCGATGAGATGCTCAAGCTCTGGGCGCAGGATCTGCATTCGCCGGTGACCACAACCTACGGCGGATCGACTGGCGGGAACATGATCGCCATGTTGATGGAGTGCAAGGGCGAGCTGATACGCGGGACTCGCGGTAGTAGGGTGCTGCTGGATGAATCGGCGGATATAGAGCTGATCGTCAACAAACACCTGGCGCCTGAACTGGCTTTGGTGGTGTTGGAGCACTACTGCAACTACGAAAGCTTCCTCTCGCAGAAGATGTTGCACTGCGGTTGCAGCGCGCCGACCTATTACCGTCGGCTGCATGATGCCCATGTGGGCATCGCCGGCATGTTGATGGGGAAGGCTGCATGACCCCTGGCATCACTCCGCGTGCCACTGTCCTACTGTCCGGCCTTGTCCGACTGCTATTTAGTGCGGTTGGACAGGTGCAGGCCGCGTCGTTGCCGGGCTGTCCTACTGTCCAACCTTTACCCACCTCATGCACATGTAAGCATAGCGGGCACGTAGTCGCGCCCGTGTCGCGCATGCGTGCTTTTAGCTTTCTCTCTATACACAAGAGAAAAGTAAATAAGGTAGGACAGTAGGGCAGAGCCCCGAATTTAGGCGCCTGTAGCTGTCCTACTTCGACTTTGAACAGTGGGACAGGTAGGACATGGTATTAGAAGCGATAGCCGATTAAATGTGTTGTACCTCCATCACACCTGCGTCATACCTGTGTTGCACCCGTATTGCTCCATGGCATTAAAACTAGCTTGCTGCCATGATAATCCACCTGTAAAAAGTACCCATCTTCGATAGGTGCGACCGCAGAGAGCGGCACGCACCACCACACTGAACCCGGCCATTGCGCCGGGTTTTCGCGTTTATGGGGTAGGGCGATGACGAACGAGCAGCAAGCGCTTATTGAGATGCCGATCTGGATGGTGATCATGCTATCCCTGGTCGGCGGCATATCGGGCGAGGCATGGCGTGCCGACAAGGCGGGGGTGAGCGGTTGGTCATTGGTTCGCCGGTTGCTCCTTCGGTCCGGTGCCTGTGTGGTCTGCGGACTCTCCACGATGATGTTGCTCCACGCTTCGGGGGTGTCGATCCTGGCGGCGGGCAGCATCGGCTGCCTCACCGCGATGGCCGGTGCGGATGTCGCGATTGGTTTGTACGAGCGCTGGGCTGCCAAGCGGTTGGGCGTGTGTGATGTGCCGCCCTCGGGCAGCGGCCAGGCGTAATGCGATATAGGCCACGGAATACGTGGCCTGTAGAGGTTCTTATCAAAATGGTGCGCCGAAAACTGCCGGGGACCCTGGCGGTATTCGAAGGGTACGGGGCATGAAACCCGCGGGAAAGCGTTAGCGGACAGTTCACCAGCTTAGTGAACTGAGGTGAACAGGTGAACCCCCAGTATTCATTGGGTGAACAGGACATTCCAACATGACCGTAATCAGCAAAACGGAGTTTGCGGCACGACGTGGTTGGGCTAAATCTTATGTCTCCAAGTTGGCTAATCAGGATCGGCTGGTGCTGACAGAGGACGGCAAGGTCGAGCTGGAAGCCACAGAAGCTTTACTGGCCGAGTCTGCTGACCCAAGCAAAGCCGCTGTCGCCGACCGCCACAACCGGCTTCGCCTTCAACGTGAGGCTCAAACAGCCGTCGAAGAACCTGCGGTGCCGCAAGTCGGGCAGACGGCAGACTTTCAGAAGTCTCGCGCTCTGCGAGAGCACTACCTTGCCCTGCAAGAACAAGCCAACTTTCGCAAACAGCAAGGCTCTCTGGTGGACCGCGAAGCCGTGGGAACCGGTGCTTACAACGCTGGCCGCCTGCTGCGGGATCAACTGCTGGGGATGTCCCCACAACTTGCGCCGGAGCTGGCTGCCATGACCGATCCTTGGCAAATCGAAAGGCACCTGACCGCCGCCATCCGGCGCTCGCTGGAGGACGCTGAACGTATGTCTTCCTCTGATCTTGAACATGCACTGACCACGAGTTAAGCCCATGCCTACGGAAATTCCTGACGGTGCAGAGGTGTACCGTGAGGCGTATTTCCGTGGGCTGCGGCCCGACCCGGATGTTTGGATTGACCAGTGGGCCGACGAGTACATGCGGATCCCGCGTGATACTGGTGCCGCTGAGCCAGGCCAGTACCGCACCTCGCGCACGCCGTATGCCCGCGAGCCAATGCGCTGCCTATCGCCGGCTCACCCCTGCAAGCGCGTGATCACGATGGTTGCCTCGCAGTTGATGAAAACGCAGATCGGTTTGAACTGGATCGGCGGCCTGATCCATATGGCGCCGTCCAACATTCTCGCGCTGTTGCCTAGCCTCGGCTTGGCTAAACGGGTGTCATCTCGAATCAACAAGACCATCAAGGCCACGCCCGTGCTGCGTGAGCGTGTCGCCTCCAGCCGGTCGCGAGACTCACGCAACACCATGGACACCAAAGAGTTTGAAGGCGGATCGCTGTACGTCACCACCGCCGGTTCTGCTGCCAACCTTTCTGAGTTGTCTGCGCGATATGTTTATGGCGATGAGATCGACCGATGGGAAGTGGACATCGGCGAGGAGGGTGACCCCATTGAACTGGCGGAAACGCGGGGCAGTACCTTCGGTCGCAACGCCAAGTTTTACTTCTCCAGCTCGCCGACGATCAAGGGCGCGTCACGGATCGACGATCTGTTCGAGGGCAGTGACCAGCGTTATTACTATGTGCCGTGCCCGAGCTGTGGGCACATGCAAACCCTGGAGTGGGAGCGGCTGCACTACTCGAAAGATTACAGCGTCGTGCATTACCAGTGCGCGGGCCCGGATTGTGATGTGCTGATCGAGGAGTACCACAAGGGCGAAATGCTCGCCAAAGGCGAATGGCGTGCCCATGCCGAAGGCGATGGCGAGACGGTGGGCTTCCATCTCAACGCATTGTATTCGCCGCTAGGTTGGATGGACTGGAAGTCACTCGCCAAGCAGTTTGAGAAAGCACAAAAGGCTAAGGCTAAAGGCGATCTTGAGCCCATGCAGGTGTTTTACAACACCCGTCTCGCCAAGGTTTGGGACAGTGCGCAAGAGCAAACCAAAGCCGAGGTGCTGATCGCTCGGGCGCGGTTGGAACCGTACACCCTCGGTACGATGCCGCCCTTTGTGCTGATGCTGACGGGTGCCGTCGACGTGCAGGCCAACCGTCTGGAGCTGATGGTCATGGGCTTCGGCGTCGGCATGGAACGTTGGGTGGTCGACCACCAGGTGATCTGGGGCGACCCTGCTGATGAGCGCACGTGGGCCGCGCTCGACGAAAAGCTCAAGGCGCGCTATCGGCATCCCTGCGGTGTCGGGTTGGCGATTCTCGCAACCGGAGTCGACTCCGGTGGTCACCACACCGACGAGGTTTATCAGTTCTGCCGCGTCCGCCGCTGGCGAAATGTCTTCGCCATCAAGGGCGCGAGTAAGCCTGGTAGGCCGGTAATCGCTCAGCGCCCTTCGATGGTCGACGTGACCTGGAAAGGCCAGACCGAACGCAACGGCGCCGAGCTGTGGTTCGTCGGCACCGACACCGCGAAGGACTGGATTTACAACCGTTACCCGTTCCCGGACGGGCCGGGTGCACTTCACTTTGCCAACGACCTGCCGGATGAGTTCTTTGCCCAGTGCGTGGCAGAGCGCAAGGTCGCCCGCTACGTGCGCGGTCACAAGCGTATCGAATGGGTCAAGGGCAAGGCCGAGCGCAACGAAGCGCTCGACCTGATGGTGTATTGCCTCGCCATGGCGCACTACCTAGGCATTAACCGTTATCAGGAACATGACTGGGAGCGGGTCCGGCAGTCCTTAGCGCAGTCCGGTTTGTTCGACGAAGCGTTGGGCATCAAGCCTGTTCAGGGCCAGCGCCTGATAGACAACGAGACACCCGCACCATCGGCCGCACGACAGACTCAACCGGCACCTCAACCTGCGACACCGGTCGTGCAATTGCGGCCTGCCGCAACACCACCTCCACGCCGCAGCTCCACCAGCGGTTACCTGAAGAGACGCTGACATGTCATTCACTAAGAAGCACCTCGATGCGGTAGAGGCGGCCATCGCTCGCGGTGAGAAAACCGTGCGCTACAGCGACCGCACCGTGGAGTACCGCACCGTCGACGAACTGCTCAGGGCGCGCGAAGAGATTCGTTCATCGCTTGTTAACGCCGCCGGACCACGTTCGCGTGCGGTTCGGCTGTACCACGGGGGCAAAGGACTCTAATGGCTCGTTATCCGACGCTAACCCGTAACGGATTCGTGTTGCCGTCGAACATCAAGGCCAGTTACGAAGGCGCCGGGGAGGGCCGCCGATCCACTGGCTGGGATGCTCCCGACAACGGGATCAACAGTATCAACACCCCGGCACTGCGCAACCTGCGGTCGCGTTCTCGGGCAGCGGTTCGTAATGATCCGTATGCCTTCAATGTGATCGACAAGCGTGTCAGTAACCTGATCGGCACGGGTATCACCCCACGGCCGACGACCGACGATGATGCTTTGCGCAAGCTGCTGCAGGAGCTGTGGGGTGATTGGGTCGATGAATCGGATGCGGATGATCGTACCGACTTCTACGGCCAGCAGGCCCTGGTGGCGCGCACCGTTGAAACCTCGGGCGAATGTTTTGTGCGACTGCGACCGCGCGGCCGGGACGAGGGCTTGGCGGTTCCGTTGCAGCTCCAGATTCTGGCGCCGGAGTTTGTCCCGCACGACAAATACGAGACCACCAAAACCGGCAACGTTATCCGCGCTGGGGTCGAGTTCAACCCGGGCGGCAAGCGCGTGGCGTACTGGATGTATCTGTCGCATCCGCGCGATGCGGCGTCGCTGAACGTTGGCTACAACCAACTGGTGCGAGTGCCGGCGGCGCAGGTGCTGCACATCTTTGAACCGGTGGAACCTGGTCAACTGCGCGGCGTGCCGCGATTGTCGCCGGTGCTCAAGCGTTTGCGCAGTCTCGACAACTACGACGACGCCGTGTTGTTTCGCCAGGAAGTGGCCAACCTGTTTGCCGGTTTTATCAAGCGGCCTCCGCCTGAGTCTGGACCTGTTCCCAGAGATCCGGTGACTGGCGCGCCGCTGAGCCTGGATCGCGATGGCTTTACACCGATGGTCGCGCTAGAGCCCGGCACCATGCAGGAGCTGGGTCCAGGTGAAGAGGTGGAATTCTCCAAGCCTCCGGACGCGGGCAACAACTACCCGGACTTCATGCGGCAGCAACTGATGGCGGCAGCCGCCGGTACCGGCACGCCTTACGAGATCCTCACCGGCGACATGCGCGGGATCAACGACCGCGCTCTACGGGTGGTGCTTAACGAGTTTCGACGCCGCCTGGAGCAACTGCAATTCAGCGTTTACGTCCACCAGCTCTGCCGCCCAGTGCGTGCGGCCTGGATGGACATGGCGGTGTTGTCCGGTGTCCTGGTGCTGGGCGATTACGCACAGAAACGCCGCGACTACCTGCGGACCCGCTGGGTGCCGCAAGGTTGGGCCTACATCCAGCCGGTGCAGGACGTGCAGGCACGCCGGATGGAAGTACAGGCCGGCTTCGCCTCGCGTAGCGAGATGGTCCTGCGCACTGGCTACGACGCCGAAACGGTCGATAAGGAAAACGCCGCCGATCTGGCACGGGCCATAGAGCTGGGCCTCAACTACAACACCCTCGATGCCGTCGAAACAACCGACGACAAGGAGCAACCATGAGTAAAAAAGCGCTCCCGCGCATTTACGACAAGGCCGGCAAACGCGTGCCGGTGCAGGCCAAGAGCTGGTATGCCCTGCAAGCCAGCGGCGAAGCCGAACAACGCACCATTGAAGTCTTCGTCTATGGCGAGATCGGTTACTGGGGCGTCACGGCCAACCAGTTCGTGCTTGATCTAAAGGCTATGGATGATGGTGTATCGCCGGTGATCGTCGCGTTCAATAGCATCGGTGGTGACCTGTTTGACGGACTGGCGATTCACAATGCGCTGTCCCGCCTCGGCGAGCGGTGTACGGGGCGGGTCGATGCCTTGGCCGCCAGCGCCGCTAGTGTCGCGGTCTGCGGCGCGCACCGCGTGGTGATTGCAGCCAATGCCATGCTGATGATTCACAACCCCTGGACCTACGCCTCGGGCGATGCCGAGGACTTTCGCAAAGTGGCCCAGGTGCTGGACCAAACAATGGAAGCCATCATCGCGGCTTACAAGTCGAAAGCGCCGGATATCGACGAGATCGAGCTGCGGCGCATGGTCGATGCGGAAACCTGGCTGACCGCTAACGAGGCAGTGGCCCTGGGTCTGGCCGATGAAGTAGGCGACGGGGTCACGGTCAAGGCCTGTCTCGGCCAGGGCGGTGTGCTGCAGCGTTACCAACACGCACCGGCCGACTTGCTGGCCCAGCTCGACGAGCCACCTGACGGGGATCCGGAGTTGGACGTTATCGATCCGCCGCTGGTGCCGCCTGTGGTCGATTCGGCCAAGTTGGCACTGATGATCACCCAGCGCTGCACGGCGGCGGGCATCAGCAACCTGGTCGAGCCGCTGCTCAGTTCGACCCGGCTCGAAAGCGAAGAGATCGTCCTGGCCGGCCTGACCCGCGCCAAGGCGGTGAATGACCTCTGTGTGGCGGCCCGCTTGCCAGAGTTCAGCGCCGAATACGTCGCGGCGGGGCTGGATGCTTCAGCCGTTCGGTCGCGACTGTTCGACAAGATTGTCACCAGTGGCAAGGGCTTTGAAATCGACAACAGTCTGCCGTTGGCCGACGACCCGGCACCCAAGGTGCTGGCCAAACAACCTGATCCCACCTCGATCTGGGCCTCGCGACAAGCGACTCAGTCCGGAACTGCGCACGGCGCGAAAGGAGCAAGATAATGACCATCAAAAAAGAGCCGATCCATGCGGGTGAATTTCTTCTGTCCGAGGGCGCCGGCAAGATTTCGCGGGAATCGATCAACGTTGCGGCAGGTCCGGCACTGTATCCGGGGCAGGTTCTGGGTCTGATCACGGCCACGGGCGAATTTGCACCGTATCACCCAACCGCCGAAGACGGCTCCGAGACCGCCGTGGCAATTCTCTTCGGCCCGCTGGGAGAGTCGGACGTCGTGCGCCGTGGTCGTGCTGTGGTGCGCTTGGCTGAAGTCAGCGAATTGCATCTGACCGGGCTTGATCCTGAGGCTGAAAAGGACCTGGCCACCCATTTCCTGATCGTCCGCTAAGACCATCAGCCGCGTTTACCCAGCCCGCCTTGAGCGGGTTTATTCATTTCTGGAGAGTACCCATGGCCGAGATCGCCATTTTTGACGACGAAGCGTTCACCGTCACTGCGCTGACTGCTGCACTCAACGATCAACCTTATTTGCCAGGCCGCATCAGCGCTTTGGGCCTGTTCCGCGAGGAAGGTATCACCACCCTGACCGTACAGATCGAAAAGGACGGCGACACCCTTGCACTGGTGCCTGCCGGTGAGCGGGGTGGCTCTGGCCTGGTAGTCGCGGCCAGCAAGCGCAACCTGATCCCGTTCAACACCGTCCACCTGCCGGAGCGTTTCACCATCAAGGCCGACGAGATCCAAGGCATTCGTGCCTTCGGTACTCGCACCGAGCTACAGGCGGTGCAGGATGTGGTCAATGCCCGCCTGGCCAAAGCGCGACGTCAGTTGGACGCGACCCATGAGTTCCAGCGCATGGGCGCACTCAATGGCCTGATCCTCGATGCCGATGGTTCGACGGTGCTGTTGGACCTTTATGACCGCTTCGGTGTGCAGCGTCAGAAGCTGTCCATGGGCTTGGCTGACCCTGGCACTGAGTTGCGGGTTAAATGCGGTGAAGCGCTGGATATGCAAGAAGACGCGCTCGGCAGTGTGACCAGCACCAGTTCCCGCAGCTTCTGCGGCAAGAACTTCTGGAACAAGCTGATCGTTCACAAGTCGGTCAAGGAAACTTACCTCAACAGCCAGCAGGCGGCCGCCTTGCGTGGTGACGCCCGGGAGAGTTTCGAGTTCGGTGGCATTATCTGGGAGCGCTACCGTGGCAAGGTGGCGGGTGTGTCTTTTGTCCACGACGACAAGGCGTTGTTGGTCCCTGAAGGTGTGCCGGATCTGTACATCTCGGTGTTTGCGCCGGCCGACTACATGGAGACGGTCAATACCCAGGGCATTCCGTACTACAGCATGATCGAGCCTCTGCCGTTCAACAAAGGCATGGCTGGAGAAGCTCAGTCCAACCCGCTGCACCTGTGCACCCGGCCTCGCGCACAGATCCTGCTGGAGCTCTGACCATGGGCTTTCGCGATCTGATCGCCGAGGTGGACGCGGTGGTGTTCGAAACGCTGGGCGACACCGCACGGATCGAGGGTCGCGAGGAGCCAGTGTTCGGCATGTTTGCAGCGCCCTGGTTGCAGCCGAAGTTCGGCAAGCTCAACACCGGTTTGCGTGAGCCTCGGTTCGAGATCCGCGTCAGTGATTCGCAGGGCCTTGTACGCGGGCTGTTGGTCAGCATCGATTTACCAGCCTTGGATGGCGGTGGCGACTACGACTTGCTGCAACTGGAGCCGAGCGGTGACGGCCTGGTCGCGTTGATTTTGAGGATGCGCCCATGAGTGTCGGCAGCCATTTCAAACCTTCGGCCGGCGGCGGGATGATCTCCATCCAGTCTTCGGCCTCAGACCTCCAAGCGTTTCAGGACTTTGCCAAGTTGGTGCCCAAGGCGGCTGCAACGGCGCACCGACGCGCGATCAACAAGACGTTGGGCTGGTTGCGTACGCACATTGCCCGGGCTGTTAGCCGGCAGGAGCGCATCGCTGTTGCGGCGGTGCGTCAACGCTTGCGCAGTTATCCGGTCTCCGGCGGGGCATCAAGCGGCAAGCTTTGGTTTGGTTTGAATGCCATCGAGTCCAGCCGGATCGGCCGGGCGCGGCAAACCGGCAGCGGTGTGTCGGTGGCCGGGCGGCGTTATCAGGGCGCGTTCCTGAAGAAGGTTTACGGGAACAAGCCCGATATCTGGATTCGCACAGCGAGCAAACACTTCAATGCGGACGACTATCCCGACAGTACGGTTTCACCTGGTATAGGGCCGAGTTCGGGCTGGGTAGCGGAAAACGGCAGTCGTTTTCCGCTGGCCAAGGCCAAAGTCTCGCTGGAGCAAGCCCGGCCGCACTTTGAAAGTTGGGTACAAAAGGCCGATGAACGCTTGCTGGAGATCCTGAAACAGGAACTCAACTTTGAGCTGCAGAAGTACCTCAAGAGGAGCGCTTAATGGCTGACGAACCTTTTAGCCTGGATCAGCTTTACCAGGCGGTCGAGCAACACCTGACCGCTCATTTGCCGGGGGTTCAGACTGTGAGCGCGTGGCCGAACATCCAAGACCGGATTGCATTGCCGGCGGTGTTTCTGGAGCTGGCCGAGATTGAACCGGGGGTCGACATTGGCACGGGCGAAACAGTGTTGGTCTGCAAGTTCGAGGCGCGCATCATCGTCGACCCAATCAAGCCGCACCATCAACAGCAGGCCGTGCAATTGGCGACCCAGCTCGCCGTGTTACTGCGCGCACAGACGTGGGGGGTGCCGGTCGATCCCGCCGAATTCGTACAAGCGCAGCAGGACTGGACCCAGCCGGCACTGGATGGTTATACCGTCTGGTTGGTGGAGTGGACTCAGCAGGTGTACCTCGGCGTTGAGGAGTGGCCTTGGCCTGATCAGCCGCCGGGCGCGTTGTTGTTCGGGTTTAACCACGACGTCAAGGATGACTTTGTCCCTGCGGAGGACATGTGAGCGGCTACGCAATCGCCCAGCATGACCGCATGATCGCGGGGGTGGTCAAGGCTTGTTATGTAGTCGGCCTGGATTTGGCCGCCTCCCCGCCGGCGTGTCGCGTCTCGGATGGCGAGTGGACCAGCGCCTGGGTGCGCTGGCACAGCATCGCCGCCGGGAAGGCCAGGCACTGGCGGGCTCCGAGCATGGGCGAGCAGGGTACTTTGATCAGTGCCAGCGGTGACGTGTCACAAGGCACGTTTATCCCGGGCTTGTACGGCAATGCCGGCGCACCACCGGATAACCGCGACCATGTGGAAGTCTGGCGTTTTGATGATGGCGGCTCGCTGATCTACGACTGGCAGGCCAAGAGCTACGCCATCACCCTGCCGAGCGGTACGGTGACGATCAAGGTCGGCAGCACGGAAGCGGTCGTAACGAATAGCGCCGTTACCGTAACGACCGGGAACATCACCCTGAAAGCGGCGGTACTCATCGACGGCGCGTTACACGTCACGAAGGGCATCACCAGTGCCGGCGCGATCATCGACGCCGGTGGCAACAGCAACCACCACTCGCATTAATTTCAACCCACGACAGCCCGCCTAGTGCGGGTTTTTTCATGCCTGGAGAAAAGAGACATGGCCAAGACCACCGCAACGCCTGCCGCCGATGAACAGGCGGCCCCTGAGCTGGCCCCGGAGCTGCTGAAGTTCCGCGACAAGGTCTATACGTCACGCACCCTGGTCACTCCCATAACCGGCCGCACATTGTCGGTGGCCAAAGGGCTGGTGCAGGTTCTGCCGGCGGATACCGAGGCGGTCAGCTTCCTGAAAGCCAACGAAGAATTCGAGTTGCTGAAGGAGTGATTTAGATGATCGGAATGGACCGCCACACCGGCAAGCCCATTTCCGGCATCGAGCACTTGCGGCAGTCCATCGCAGATATTTTGGGCACGCCGCTGGGCAGCCGCCGGCACCGAATGGAGTACGGCAGCAAGGTCCGGCGGTTTGTTGACTTGCCCGTTAACGAGGGCTGGAAAAGCTCCGTACAGGCTGAGGTCGCTAGCGCCTTGGGGCGCTGGGAGCCGCGTTTGAAGCTGGATCAGGTGCGCGTTATTTCCGTTATCGGTGGGCAAATCAACCTGAAAATCGCCGGTGAGTACCTGGGCGACAGCGTCATGTTGGAGGTGGGCGTATGAGTATCGTTGATCTGTCGTCGCTGCCGGCGCCGAGTGTGTTGGAGCCTCTGGACTTCGAAGAGGTTTATCAGGAAGGGCTGAGCGTCTTTCGCGGGTACATGGGCGGCAACTGGAACGCCGCGCTTGAAAGCGATCCGGTGACCAAGGTGCTGGAGGTCGGCGCTTACATCAAGGTCGGCAACCGGGCCCGGGTCAATGACGCTGGCAAAGCAGTGTTGCTGGCGCATGCCATAGGCGGCGACCTCGATCACTTGGGGGCCAACGTCAATCTGAAGCGCCTGGTCATTCAAGCCGAGGATCTGCTGGCGGTGCCACCGGTGCGGGAGGTCAAGGAGGACGACGACCCGTTTCGCGAGCGTATCCAGTTGGCCTATGAAGGGTTGACCACGGCAGGTCCGCGTAACAGCTACATCCTGCACGCTCGCAACGCCTCGGGGTTGGTGGCGGATGCCACGGCCGAAAGCCCGGCCCCGTGCTTCGTTACGGTAACGGTGCTGTGTTTGGATGGGGAAGGCGAGGCGCCGCCGGAGCTGCTGGCAACGGTGGCCACCGCGCTGAATGACGACGACGTGCGGCCGGTAGGGGATCGGGTGACGGTGCAGAGCGCGCAAGTGATCCGCTACCCAATTAACGCGATTCTGCACATGGCCAGCGCTGGCCCCGAAGCGGATGCCAGTTTGGCCGAGGCGAAAAGTCGATTGGCGGCCTGGATCAATCCGCGCAAACGGCTGGGCGTTGAGGTGGCACGGTCCGGCGTAGATGCTCAGTTGCACGTTGCCGGCGTTTCCCGGGTTGAGCTGGTCGGCTGGCAGGACCTGGCCCCGACCAAGGCTCAGGCGGCGTTCTGTACGGGTTACACCGTGACGCTGGCGGGCTGATATGAAAAGCCTACTGCCGCTCAACAGCACGCAACTGGAACGGGCCATGGAGGCCGCGTTTTACGATAAGACGACTGTTCCGCTGCGCGACCTCTACAACGCCGATACCTGTCCGGTGCATCTGCTGCCGCATCTGGCGTGGGCGTGGTCGGTGGATCGCTGGGACTACCGATGGACCGAGGCGACCAAGCGCGCCGCCATTAAGGCCTCTTACTACATCCATGCCCACAAAGGGACCGTCGGCGCGCTGCGTCGGGTGGTCGAGCCCTTGGGCTACCTGATCGAAATTGTCGAGTGGTTCAACACTGTGCCGCAGGGCGTGCCGGGCACCTTTGCGCTGAAGGTTGGTGTCCTCGATACCGGTATCACCGAGGAAATGTATCAGGAGCTTGAACGCCTGATCGACGACGCCAAGCCCGTTACCCGGCACCTGACGGGGCTGGCGATCAGCCTCGAAACCCAAGGCGCTTTGAACATCGGTGTCGCCCTGTACGAAGGCGATGAAATCGACGTCTATCCACCGGTAATGCGTGACATCGAGGTCACGGGTTATGCCGGTGCGACAGGCCATGAACACACCATTGATACCCTGGACGTTTACTCATGATTGATGCGAACTCGCAATTTTTCGCCATTCTCACGGCCGTGGGGGAGGCAAAACTGGCCAACGCCAATGCCCTGGGCGTCCCCTGGAAATTCACGCACATGGGCGTGGGCGATGCCAACAACACCGACCCCATGCCAAGCCGGCTGCAAACCAGTCTGATCAATGAGTGGCGTCGTCAGCCGCTGAATCAGCTCCGGGTTGACCCGGTCAACGCGGCCGTGATCATTGCCGAACAGATTATTCCCGCCGATGAGGGCGGGCACTGGATTCGTGAAATCGGCCTGTACGATGCGGCCGGCGATCTGGTGGCGGTGGCCAACTGTGCGCCAAGCTTCAAACCGGTGCTGTCGCAGGGCTCAGGCCGTACCCAAGTGGTGCGGATGAATTTCATTGTTTCCAGCGCGAACAATATCGTGCTGAAGATTGATCCGTCGGTGGTTCTGGCGACTCGCGAATACGTCGATGCGAAGATTCTGGAAGAGCTGTACAAGCTCGACAGCAAGCAGTCGGTGCGGGTGGCCACCACGGCCAACATCGCGCTGGCGGGCCTGCAAACTCTCGACACTATCGTGCTGGTGGCTGGGGATCGGGTATTGGTGAAGAGCCAGACGGTCGGCAAGGATAACGGCTTGTACCTCGCGGCGGCTGGCGTGTGGACGCGCGCGCCCGATGCCGACACCAATACCGAGGTGACCTCGGCGTTGCTGGTCTCGGTTGAGCAGGGCGCCCTGCTGGCCGACACCCGCTGGCAGCTGATCACCGATGGGGTGATTGTCCTCGGCACTACGGCGCTGACCTTTCAGAACGTCACCCAAGGCTTTGCACCGATCAACTCCCCGGCTTTTCTGGGCACGCCAACGGTCCCGACGCCGCCTCAGTTCGCCGTCAGCCAGTTGGTTGTCAACGCTGAGTTTGTACAGCGCGCGCTCGGTAGCTTGTCTGGGGTGCTAGCGATCAATGCGGCAACCACATTGAACGCTGGAGCCGCCGGCAAAGAGGTGGCGCTGTATGGGGCGTCACCGTTCACCGTAACGCTTCCTCCCAGTGAGCTTTTAGTTGCTGGGTGGAACATTTCGTTCTCTTCGGTGGCTTCGGCTTTGGTCACTGTAGTCGTGCAGGGAGTAGATTCTATCTCTGCTGGTAGCTACACAGTTGCCAGTGTGCCTCTGTCGGCCGGTAGTACTGTTGAACTCATGTGGAATGGCTCCGCCTGGCGGATGCGAGGGGAATCGCAGCTTAAATATTCCCCTCTAATGTCTGGTCCAAACTGGACAACCAAACCACAGTTCGACAACACCAAGTCGTTCGCTACGACGGAGTTTGTGCAGCGCTCACTTGGAAATTACAGAGGCACATCCAGCCTCAATGGCGGTGCGGTTGCGCTGACGGCGTCCAGCGTTGGGATGTGGCTGGCAGTCAATGCCTCCACGACGGTAAATTTGCCGGTTGGCAGCACATTGCTGCCTGGCTCAACCTTCACATTTTTCATTTACAGTAGCGCGCGCCCGACTTTCGTTTGTCAGGGCGCGGACAAAATATCGTCCCATGCTGGCTCCGGCTTGTATTCGTCTTTTCTCGTCAAGGGCACTGGCGAAGCGGAGGTTATATGGGATGGTAGCGGGTGGGCACTTTCCGGGACGGCTGTGCTTGAAGAGAGTTCTGGATTTGCCGCCTCATTGACCGGTAATGGCATCCAGATGCTGCCTTCCGGTCTTTTCGAGCAATGGGGGACCATTACACTACCCTACGGTGCCTTTACCCAACCGGTAGCTATTACGTTCCCTATCGCGTTCCCTACTCATGCTTTCCAAGTTGTAGCTGGAATTGGTGTCCAAATAGCTGGCTATGATTCTTCCCCGTCTTACCGGCTTGATCGCCAAGAAGTAAGTATGGGGATGCCAACGTTAACCGGGTGCGAAGGTCAAGTGTTTATAGACAACTACGTCTCCGATACTAGAGCGGTTTGCTGGCGCGCCTTAGGGAAATAACAGCATGCATAACAGGGCAGTAGATAAACCATGACTATATTTTTTTCGGCCACGCAGAAAGGCTTTTATGTCCCTGAGATTCATGGGGCCCGCCTGACCACCATTCCAGATCCTGCTTGGCTCAGGCCAAAGGTGGATGTCGTCGTACAGCCGGGCGAGTCTGCGTGGGTTGGCGACGAGCTGATGACGAACACGGGTGAAGAGCCGATAACGCTCAGCGATGCTCCCGATATGAGCGCAATTCCGGACACGTTGGATGTCACTAACCCGGACTGCTTGATTCCAGAGGATGCGGTTGAAATCACCCAAGAGCGACATGCAGAGCTTCTTGAGGGGCAGTCTATTGGTCTGAGAATTTCAGGCGGCGAAGATGGCTATCCGATACTGATTGATCCGCCACCGCCTTCGGCTGATGACCTTGCGGCTCAGGAGCGCCTATGGCGTGACCGACAGCTATCCCTCAGCGATGGAGTGGTAACGCGCCATCGCGACGAAGTAGAGGAAGGCGTTGAGCCTACATTGACGGCCGCGCAGTACCTCTTGCTTCAGGCGTACCGCCGCCAGTTGCGCAGCTGGCCGGAAGCTGGCGAGTTCCCGCTAGTTGATCACCGGCCCGTAGCCCCGCCTTGGCTGGCTGAGCAAGCGCAATAAACGCCCCGCACTGACGGGGCGTTTTCTTTTCCGTTACGCGTAACACGAACATCCCTAACAGCCTCGCTTATGCGGGGCTTTTTCGTTTCTGGAGATTGACCTTTATGAGTGGTTTCTTTCACGGCGTCACGACCCTGTTGGTCGATGGTGGCACGCGGACTATTTCGCTGCCGTCGTCCTCGATCATCGGTCTTTGCGACACCTTCACTCCGGGCCTGTTGGGCGGCGGTACGGCCAAGGCCGGAGAACTGAAGCTGATCACCAGCGAGCGCGAAGCTATCGCCGCCTGGGGCGCTGGCTCGGCCATGGCCAAAGCGGCAGCGGCGATCTATGTGCGGGCCAAGGCGGTGATCGTCGGTGTCGGCGTCCCTAAGCTCGAAGACGCCGCGCTGCAAACGTCGGCCATGATTGGTGGTGTTCTCGCTTCTGGTCAGCGCACCGGGCTTCAAGCGCTGCTGGATGGCAAGAGCGTCCACAACGCCCAGCCGAAACTGTTGATTGCCCCGGGGCACTCGGCGACCCAAGCCGTTGCCACCGCCATGGATGCCCTGGCCGGCAAGCTGCGCGCCATCGCCATCGTCGACGGGCCGAACACCACCGACGAGGCCGTTATGGCCTACGCCGAGAACTTCGGCAGCAAACGGATTTATCTGGTCGACCCGGGCGTGCAGTTCTGGGACACCGTCCTCAGCGCAGCGGTCGACGCGCCGGCCTCTGCCTGGGTCGCGGGGCTCTTTGCCTGGACCGATGCGAACTACGGCTATTGGGCGTCGCCGTCGAACAAGGAGTTTGTCGGTATTACCGGCACGACTCGCCCGATTGAATACCTGGACGGTGACGAAACCTGCCGGGCAAACCTGCTTAACGGCGCGAACATCGCGACGATCATTCGTGACGGTGGCTATCGCCTGTGGGGTAACCGCACCTGTTCCAGTGATGCGAAATGGGCGTTCGTTACCCGTGTGCGGACCTGCGACATCCTCATGGATGCGATCCAGGCGGGCCACAAGTGGGCGGTTGACCGCTCGATCACCAAGACCTACGTCAAGGAAGTGACCGAAGGCTTGGATGCGTTCATGCGCGATCAGAAAAACGCCGGCGCAATCATCAACTTCGAAGTGTTCGCGGACACCGAATTGAACACGGCCAGCCAAATCGAGCAGGGCAAAGTCTATTGGCGCATTCGCTTCACGGACGTGCCGCCGGCTGAAAACCCTAACTTCCTGATCGAAGTCACCAACCAGTGGCTGACCGAAGTCCTCGACGCTTAAGGAGCGCGCTACATGATTCCTCAAACTTTGTTTAACACGAACCTGTTTGTTGACGGGATTAACTTCGCTGGCGACGTGCCGAGCCTGACGCTGCCAAAGTTGGCGGTTAAGACCGACGAATATCGAGCCGGCGGCATGGCTGGTGCTATCGAGCTAGCCCAGGGCCTGGAAAAGATGGAGGCCTCTTTTGTCACCAAGGGCGTGCGCCGGGCTTCGCTGAAGTACTTCGGTTTGGCCGATGGCACGGCGTTCAATGCGTCCTTTCGTGGCGCCTTTCGTGGGCATAAGGGGGAGGTGACAGCGGTTGTCGCCACCCTGCGCGGTTTGCTCAAAGAGGTCGATCTGGGCGACTGGAAAGCCGGCGACCCGGCAGAAATCAAACACGCGATTGCGGTCGCTTACTACAAGCTCGAAATCGACGGCCGCGTCATGTACGAAATCGACATGGTCGCCGGCGTTCAAGTCATCGACGGCAAAGACCAGCTTGCCGACATTCGCGCCGCGCTCGGCCTCTAAGGGAATAGATACAGATGAACATTCAAGGAACTGATAAAAAACTGCCGGCCTGGCTGTCGCTCAGCGCGCTCGCCGCCGTCGTCACCCTCACACGCCCAAGCAATGCCAACGGCGTGCCGGTCGAGACATTTACCCTGCGCGCCCCGGTCGTGCGCGAGGTCCGGGCGGCTGACCGCGCCTCTAGTGGTGACGATGAACAGCGCGAACTGATGTTGTTCGCGGGCTTGGCCGAGGTGGGCGTCAAGGATCTGGAAGGCCTGAAGCTGGCGGACTATCGCCGTGTTCAGGCGGCCTATTCGCACCTAGTGCCCGATACCGATTACTCGGCGTCGATGCCGTCGTGGCTGTCGATCACCACTGATCAGGCCCTGGTAACGCTCTCGTGCCCGAGTCAAATCAATGGCGTGTCGGTCGATAAGGTGGCCCTGCGTTCCCCTACGGTTGGCGATGTCCGGGCGGCGAATCGTGACGCGGGTGGTGATGCCGAGCAGCGCGAGCTGGTGTTGTTTGCCGCGCTGGCCGGTGCGCCTGTTGCGGATCTGGAGGGCCTGAAGCTGGTGGATTTTAACCGCTTGCAGGCCGGCTATTTTCGTATGGACCAAGACGACGGGGTTTGATCCAGGCGTCATAAAAATGGCCGCGAAACGTCTGGCGGCGGAAACTGGATTTTCCGCTGCTGAGATTCAGTCGATGCCGTTTGCTGAGATGGTGTGGTGGCTCACGGATTGAGCCGCCTTCGGTAATATTGTGCAAATGGGGGCCATGACATGGCGAACAAGCTCGCCCTCGGGCTGGTTATCGGCGGCGCCGTCAGTTCTACGGTCGGCGCCGCGTTCAAAGATGTGACGGGGCGGATCAAGCGCCTTGAGGCGGAAGGCGGCAAGGCTCGCGTGCTGCAGCGTGCTATCGGCGACACCATTCGTCTGCGCGATGAATGGAAGAAAGCCCACGACAGCGGTTCCGCTGGGGCGTCCAAGCTGCTTGGCCGGCTGAACTCCAATCTGGACAGCTTGAAAAGGCAGGGGGTTGAAGTCGGTCGGCTGGAAAAGTCCTATCGGTCCATGGGGCAGGCTGCCAACAAAGCCGAGCTTAAGGCCAAGGGACATCAGCAGATTGATACCGGAAAGGCCGGTTTGAAAAGCGCGGTCGGCGCCGCGGTCGTCGGTGTGGGGGCTCTGGCGGTTCCGACGAAGGTCAGCGCGGACTTCGGGGCCATTGTTCGTGATATCGCGATCAAGGCCGGCATTGCCAACAAGCCACAAGAACAGGAGATGTCGCGCAAGATCATTGATACCTCGCGCGACACCGGCATGGCGCGTAACGACGTGGCCGACGTGGTCAATCAGTTGGTTGGCGCCGGGATGGAGTTGAGCAAGGCCCTGGAGTACGCGCCAGTCGCTGCCAAGTTTGTCGTGGGGCAGGGGTCGAATGGCGTCGATACGGCGAAGATGATCAACGCGCTGGGACAAAACGCCAAGATCACCGACCCCAAGCAGATGCAGCAGGCCCTGGAGGCGATTGCCTATCAAGGGCAGGCGGGCAGCTTTGAAGCGGCCGACATGGCTAAGTGGTTTCCTGAGCTGTTGGCGAACATGGGCAACCTTGGCATCACCGGCATGGATGCGGTGACGCAGTTGGGTGCCATGCTGCAAGTGCAGATGAAGTCTGCCGGCGGCGCCGATGAGGCGGCCAACAACCTCAAAAACTGGATGGGCAAAATCGGCTCCGGTGAAACCGTCAAGGCGTATTCCAAGGCCGGTATCGACTACAAGGGATCGATGCAGACCGGTTTGCAGAACGGTATGTCCACGCTGGAAACCAGCATGGCATTGGCGCAGAAGTACATTCAGGCCACCGATCCGAAGCGGGCGGCGGCGATGGCCGAGGCGACGGCGAAGATCAGCAAGGAATCGGACCCGGAGAAAGCCAAGGCCATGATGGCCTCTCTGGAAGAGTCATTGCGCACCGGCGACCTGTTCGCCGACATGCAGGTAAAGGCTGCACTTTCGGCCTACATGCAGAACAAGGCGTTGTACAGCCAACTCAAAAACGATTCGCGCGATGCAACGGGCATCCTCGACAAAAACCTCAGCGAGCGGCGTGAGTCGTCTTCGCAGAAGTGGGCCGAAATGGCTCAGTCGATGGATGACGCCATGCGCAGCGTGGGGGACGCGCTGCGCCCGGTCACGGATACCGTGGCCGAGACGCTGACCAGAGTCACCAAGGGCATTACCTCGCTGTCTGACAGCACGCCCGGGGTGGTGATGGGTATCGCGGCGGTTGGTGGCGGGTTGATCGCGATCAAAGGCCTGTTCAGTTCCTTCAAGATCGCTAAAGGGTTGCTCAACGTGGCGCGCGGCTCGTTGGGTGGCAAGTCCGGCGAAGTGCAAAAGGTCTTTGTGACCAACTCCACGGACGGCGACGGCAATGATTCAGCGCCCAAGGGTAAGGCCGGCAAAGCGCTGTCGCTGGTGGAAACCGGGCTCAAGGCGGTGGCGGCCTTCAAGGGTAAGCCTGCCGATGGCGACGACGATGAAGCGGAAGGCAACGGCGACAAGAAGGCCGACCGCTTCGATCTGGTAGCGACCGGCCTCAAGGTGGTTTCGCTGGCTAAGGACGCGGTATCAGGGGGAGGGGAGGGCGGTGAGCCCGGGGCGGATGACGACGGCGTCAAGAGGGTTTTCGTTGTCAACGCGGGGGCCATGGGTGGCGCTTCTGAAGGCCCTGGAGAAGCGCGTCGCCGTGAACGTAGTGCAAGGCGCAGTCCTTCGCGTCGCCGCCGCTTGCCGTCGCCGCCTCGGGCGGGTGGTCCGTTGCGGCCACCTGTGCCACGGCCGCCGGTGCCCGTGCCGCGTCAACCCGTTCCAGTACCACGGCCGCCGGTGCCAGCACCACGACCACCAGTACCGGCACCGCGACCACCAGTGCCAGTGCCAAGACCGCCGGCACCCGTGCCACGTCCGCCTGTACCTCTGCCACGTCCTCCGATTCCACCGGTGCCGGTTCCAAGTGGTGCGCTGGCCAGGCTGGGCGGGGTGGTGCAATCGGTCGGCAAGATCGGCAAAGCCGCCAAGATGATACCCGGCGGCTCGCTTATGGAAGCCGGCGCCATGGCGTTTGAAACCTACGAGACTGCCAAGACCAAGGACGAAAAGGCCGAGGGTTATGGAGCGGCCGCCGGTTCGCTGGCTGGCACCATGGCGGGCGCTGCGGCGGGGGCTGCTATTGGTTCGGTGGTGCCGATTATCGGTACCGCTATCGGCGGGCTTGTGGGCGCTTACTTGGGCAGCATGGGCGGTACGGCGCTGGGTGGCGCTGCGGGTAAGTCGTGGTTTGGTAGCAACGAAGAAAAGCCCGCCGCTCCGGCAACGCCGCTGCTGATGGCTCCGCGCCCTGGTCCGGCTGTTCCCAGCTTGGCCACCATGGGCCAGTCATTTAATGGGGCGAACGGTTCGGGTGCATTGCTTATGGCTTCGGCGGCGGCTCCACAAGGGCCGGTGCTGGGTGATGTTGCGCGCTCGCTGGCGGTTTCTGCACCGGCCAAGTCGGCAGCCGTGGCGATTCAGCCCAAAGAGCCGGAGAAGCCCGTGCCGGCCAAAGTGGATCAGCAGTTTCAATACTCGCTGAACATGCCGGTCACGGTGCAAGGGGATGTAAAAGACCCGCAACGCTTGGCGCAAGACCTCATGCCGCATATGCGGCTAATGATGGCGGACGCGGCGAAACAGAACGCCGCGAAGCTGTACGACGAACCCCACTTGTAAGGAGGCCCCATGGCTTATATGGAACAGATGCTATCGGGTCTCAAGTATTTGGTCGAAGCGGGGGAGGCAGGGCGGCGCAGTGCTGACGGCATGCTAGGGCCAGTCAACGGCGCAATCCGGGAGTTAACCGGTGCCGCGTCCGAGCTGGAAAACATCCCGTTCGTGGGGCCGGCTATCGGCGCCAAGCTACAGCGGGTGATGCGCGGCGTGGATGCCGCCCAGGCCAAGGTCGGCCAGGTGGCGGCCGTGTATGGCCGTGCGACCCGGTCGGCCACCGAACTACAGGAGCGGATGGGCGCGCTGAAGGGACAGGCGGGCAAGGCGGCGACGGCGATCAACAATATTGCCGGCAAGGTCAGCCCGTCGTTGGCCAACATCGTGCCTACCAGTTTCTTTGCCGTGGATGCCACGCCTGCACCGGAAGCGGTGAAGCCGTTCCCGCACTTGCTGATCATCCAGCCCCGAGATCCCAAGGAGAAGCCCTACTATTTCAACCTGGACACGGCGGCCTTCGACGAGCTTAGCCGCTCGACCGAATTCCGCTGGGCTTCACAGGAGCGGCTGTCGCGCCGCCCGGCGCAGCAGGCCGTTGGGATTGGGGAGGAAAAGTTAACGCTCAAAGGCACGATTTACCCGGGCTTCAAGGGTGGGCTCAAGCAGCTCGACACATTGCGCACCATTGGGGCCAGGCTTCAGCCGCTGACCCTGACCACGGGCTATGGCGATGTAATTGGGACTTGGTGCCTGAAGAACATTGCCGAAGAACAGGGCGCGCTGATGCACGGCGGGATTCCGCGTAAACAAGGGTTCACTCTGGAGTTTGTGCGCTATGGCGACGACATGCAGAACGTCTGACGGCGACATGCTCGATGTCATTTGCCATAACGTTTATGGCCATCTGACCGGCAGTGTCGAGGCGGTGCTTGATGCCAATCAGGGGCTGGCGGATGAACCCCAGCCCTACCGAGCCGGCGTGGTTATCGTGCTACCGGATCTGCCAAGCCCGACCAAGGAGGGGATTAGCTTGTGGGATTGACCCGGGGCGGTACCGCCGCCGACAACCCGTTGCGTTACGCGTAACGACACTTTGTTTTTAGCCCGCCTTGTGCGGGTTTTTTTTGGACAAAATCCATGACCCCTATGTTTCGAATCGTTGCCGATGGCGCCGATGTGACGGCCAAGATCAATGATCGGTTGTTGCTGCTGCGCACCTCTGACAAGCCCGGGATGGAGTCCGACGAGTTTGAGTTGCGCATTGATGACCGAGACGGGCAGGTGGTGCTGCCTCGGCGTGGCAGCTCCATCGAAATCTACCTGGGTTATGCCGGAACGGCCTTGGTGCGCCTGGGGCGTTACGCGGTGGACACGGTCGAGGTGTCGGGTCCGCCGGACACGATCGTGATCAAGGGCAAGGCCAGCGACATGCGCGGCAGTGGCAAGACCATTCGCAGCGGTAGCTGGGAAGACGTGCCGCTGTCGAAGATCGTGGCCGACATCGCCGCGCGCAATGGCTGGCAGCCGGTGTGCCCGGTGACCACGAAAGTCGCCCGGGTCGATCAGCTCAATGAGTCCGATTTTAATTTCATCACGCGCCTGGCCAAACAGTACGACTGCACGGCCAAGGTGGCCGACGGCAAGCTGTTGGTGATGCCGCGTCAAGCGGGCCAGACGGCCAGCGGCAAGGCGTTCGGCGCGATCACCCTGACGCGTAGCGACCTCAGTCGCTGGCAGTTCAGCCTAGGGGATCGCAGCTCGCACAAGGCCGTATCCACCAAGCACCAAGACAAGAAGGACGGAAAGCTCGCGGTCGTCACCGTGGACAACGAAGACGCGCCGGATGGCTTGCCGGCGGTGCATACCGACCGGCATATCTACCCTAACAAGACCGCCGCCGAGGCAGCCGCCAAGTCCCGTTTGGCAGCGTTCAATCGCTCGACGGCTGACGTGCGTCTTGAGATGCCCGGCCGGACGGACATCTTTGCAGAGCGACCAATCAACGCCCAGGGCTTCAAGGTCGGGCTCGATGGAGAGTATTTGGCAGACTCGGTGGAACAGGTGTTCACCCAATCCGGCTGGTCCACCACCGTCGAGTGCAATGCCGGCAAGCAGGGCAAATCCAAAGGCAAGAAAAAGAAGAAGACAGCGGCGCCGCTCAAGGTTGTGAGCGTCGAGAAGGAATAGTGCATTCCATCGCCGCCTGAGTGCGGTTTTATGTCTGGAGTTTGTATGTCCATCACAGAGCAACAGTTGCAACGCATCATGCCGAACGCCCGCCGCCAAGCGGGCGTTTTTGTATCCGCCCTGAACACGGCGATGGCCCATCGGCAAATCAACACACCGAAACGCCAGGCCGCGTTCCTGGCGCAGCTTGGCCACGAGTCGGGTCAACTGCAGTACGTCCGCGAGCTGGGCGGCGATCAGTACCTGAGCAAGTACGACACCGGCAACTTGGCTGCCAGACTGGGCAACACCCCCGAAAATGACGGAGACGGCCAGCGTTACCGGGGGCGAGGGCTGATTCAGATCACCGGCCGAAGCAACTACCTGCGTTGCAGCTTGGCGCTGTTCGGTGACGAGCGATTGTTGCGTACGCCGGAGCTGCTCGAGCTGCCGCAATGGGCTACCGAGTCGGCGGCGTGGTTCTGGTGGGTGCGGGAGCTGAACACGTTGGCGGATCGGGATGAATTCAACAGCATCACCCGCAAGATCAACGGTGGGCTCAACGGTCTGGAAGATCGGCTGCAACTCTGGGCACGGGCGAGGGCGGTGTTATGCGTCTCTTCGAGCTGATCCCCGCGCAATACCGGATAGCCATCGTCGGTGCGCTACTGATCGGGTTGGCATTGGGTTCTGCTGCGTTGACCTGGACGGTTCAAGACTGGCGCTACGGCCAGCAGTTGGAGCGCCAGGCCCGGCTCCAGGCCGACACCCTCAACGAGTTATCCCAGGTCGCTGCCGCCCTGCAGCGTCACGAGCAGGACAAGCGCTTCGCCCTGGAGCAGCGCCTGCAGAGCAAAGACGAAACCCACCACAAGGAATTGACCGATGAGCAAACGAAGCAGGCTCGTCTGCGTGATCGCCTGGCTACTACTGATCTGCGGTTGTCAGTCGTACTCGCCGCCACCGACGCCACCAGCAGCTGTTCAGTGCCAACCACCACCGCCACCGGCCGCGTGGTTCATGGCCCCACAAGAGCCCAACTTGACCCAGCGCATGCTCAACGAATTATCGGAATCACCGATACCGGCGACCAAGGATTGATCGCCCTGCGGGCCTGTCAGGCCTACGCAAAAGAAGTCTCTACACCGAAGTAAAAGGAGCGGTCGGGCAGGATGCGTCAACATCCTACCCGGCCACCTTCCCCGCAGAATGTCCCTGCAAGTCCAGCCAAGGCTCCTGCTTCGTGCACAAAGCGGAGCGAGCCTAGCACTGTTTATCCATACAGCAAAGGTCTTGCTTTTATATGTCCACACCCATCATCCCTTGGATGGGCGGTAAACGCCGCCTGGCCGATCGCCTCATCCCGCTCTTCCCGCCGCACGAGTGCTACGTTGAAGTTTTTGCCGGCGGGGCCGCGCTCTAATTCATGCGTCCCCAGGCCGCGCCGGTTGAAGTCCTCAACGACATCAACGGCGACCTGGTGACGCTGTACCGCGTCGTGCAGAACCACCTCGAAGAGTTTGTGCGCCAATTCAAATGGGCGCTCAGTTCGCGCCAGGTGTTCGAGTGGCAGAAGATGACCCGCCCCGAAACCCTCACCGACATCCAGCGCGCCGCCCGATTCTTCTACCTGCAGCACCACGCCTTTGCTGGCAAGGTCACTGGGCAGACGTTCGGTACCGCGACGACTGGTCCGGCCATCAACCTGCTGCGGATCGAGGAGAATCTTTCCGCTGCCTGGCAGCGCCTGTCCGGCACCTACGTCGAGAACCTACCCTGGCTTGAATGTGCCGAGCGCTACGACCGTGCCCATACGTTCCACTACATGGATCCACCTTACTGGCAGACGGCCGGTTATGGCGTGGACTTTCCATTTGAGAATTACGAGCGCATGGCCGACTTCATGCGGCGCTGCAAAGGGAAGGTCATGGTCAGCATCAACGATCACCCTGACATTCGGCGTGCTTTCGAGGGCTTTCATTTTGAATACCTGGACATTCGTTACAGCAACACCAATCAACGCCAAGGTAAGGCAGAGGTAACCGGTGAACTTGTCATCATGAACTGGATACCATCTGCGCTTGGTGGCCTGTTTTAATCTCGAACTAGCAGTTGAATTAGTTTGACGATTTCGATGGCTAAGGTGAGGGTGCGTTCAATGAGTTCGATAATCATATGATTCTCCAGGCTGAGTTTGGCTGTCCGGCGCGTTAGTTGGCGTCGGTTGCGGTTAGCTTTAAATTACTTGGAGATTAAACATATAGGTTGGCTTTGCTGTCAATGCTCTTCAGGTTTTTTTCAGAAGGGCGGCCGCTAAGCCGCAGCCTGTCGTTGTCAAGCGATGCATGGGGATGAAAGTTTCTCAGCTGTTAAGGTTAGATATTCTGTTTAGCTTGCGTAGGTTGCATAAGTTAAGTGTTTGCTTAATTACGTACGTACGTACGTTTTATAGATGATTAGCCTTGTAGCTATCAAAAGATATCTAGTGGATATCCACTAGGTATCCATTGGCTACTAAAAAGATATCCAGAAAATATTGAATGAATATCTTGGGAATACTCATTAGGTGTGCTTTGGATGTCCTCGCACAAAGCCTTCTGTTTATGTCTGAATTAGGTACGTTAGCTTTGCTCTGAGTCTAGTATCGAGATAATCAAGTCAGCACCTTGGTTTCGAATGTTACCTACTGAGATGCCCACCCGAAACCAGTCAAAGTCATCGACTGGCTGACAACACTCCTTCGCTATTTCCTCGGCCCGGCCTGGGGTAAGGTCGGGTTCGATCCATTCTCTAGCGTTCTCAGGTGTTAGCACCAACGGTTTGCGGTCGTGTATATCCACCATGCCCTGATCACTGGAGGCGGTAATGATCACGAATCCATCGCCCTCACGGGGATCTAAGCCAGGATGAACTTGGGCGAGCGCGCCAAAGAACATGGGCTTCTGACTCTTCAGGCGAATGAAGTAAGGCTGCTTTCTCTTCGGATCGCCAGGGTCTTTTACCCACTCATACCACCCTTCACTCGGCACCAGGGCTCGGCCATTCGGCCAAAGTTGCTTGAAGAACTTTCCCGTGGTGACCGTCTCCACGCGGGCGTTAATCGGGTCGGGGCGCTTGCCCTTGGCCCAGAACGGCGCCCATCCCCATTTGACTGCATCGATATGCAGCCCATCCTCTGCGGCGTGCAGTAACTGCACCCGTGTCGACGGAGCGACGTTGTAGCGATCAATAGGCTGAGCGTCGTAGCCGCTGAACAGCTCTATCTGGGGGTTCAGTTCTTCAATGAAGATCGCCATCCCTTCGTACTGCACGAATCGTCCGCACATACGCACCTCTCCGCCTGTCGAAATCCCCTACAGAAAAATTGACCGCAAGCGTCCTACAAAGTTAACTGTACATTCGTACAGTATCTGTAAAAGGCCACGTCATGAGCTTCACTATTCTAGGTCCTATCGCTGAGGCAGGCGCGAAGCTGCCTATGTGTTCGTTCCAAGTTCCCGCCGGCTTTCCTTCGCCGGCAGCGGATCATATTGAGCAGCACATCTCATTGGATGAGGTTCTGAATATCCGTGCACCCCATGTGTACCTGGTAGCAATCACCGGAGAAAGCATGCAAGGAATTGGTATCTTCGAAGGTGATCTCGCGGTGGTGGATCGTGCTATTGAGCCGGCTCATGGGCATGTGGTGGTGGCGCTATTGAACAACGAGCCTGTCTGCAAGCGGCTGTGCAAGCGCGGCCGGGAGGTGGTCCTACTATCGGAGAACCCCAAATATCCCGCGCGTTACGTTCTCGAAGGGGATGAACTGTCAATCTGGGGCGTGATCACCAGCACAGTGCGCAGCCATGTCTAAGCAGGAACCGACCTTTGCGCTGATCGACTGCAACAGCTTCTATGCCAGTTGCGAACGGGTATTCCGGCCGGACCTGGCAAAGGTGCCCATTGTGGTGCTGAGTAACAACGATGGCTGCGTCATCGCCCGTAGCTACGACGCCAAGCCGTTCATCAAGATGGGCGAGCCTTATTTCCAGATCAAGCACAAGCTCAAGCAGCACGGCATTGTCCCGTTTTCTTCGAACTATGCGCTGTATGGCGACATGAGCGAGCGCGTCATGAGTCTGATCGAGGCAATGGTACCCGCAGTTGAGGTGTACAGCATTGATGAGGCGTTCGCTGATCTGACAGGTATGGGTGGACTGGACGCTTTAGGCCGGCAGATTCGTGCCCAGGTGCTTCGCTGCACCGGCATTCCGGTCGGTGTTGGTATCGCTCACACCAAGACCTTGGCGAAACTGGCAAACCACACCGCGAAGCGCCTGCAGTCCCAAACCGGTGGGGTGGTTAATATCACTGACCCGGTTAAGCGTGATTGGGTGCTGCGCAATACGGACGTAGCCGAAGTTTGGGGCGTCGGCCGCAAGATGAAGCACCACCTTGATGCCTTGGGGATCAAGTCTGCCATGGACTTGGCTAAGGCCGACCCTTGGACGCTCCGCAAAAAGTTTAGTGTTGTGATCGAGAAGACCGCCAGAGAGCTGGGGGGTACGCCTTGTTTTGAGCTGGACGAACCTGATCCGCCAAAGCAGGAAATCTGCTGCAGCCGGATGTTCGGCAAAAGGCTGACTGAGCTGCCACCGATAAGGGAGGCGGTGGCCACCTACATGATGCGAGCATCTGAAAAGCTCAGAGCCCAGAATTCACTGTGCAAGAAGGTGCGCGTGTGCATCCGTACCGGCATGTTCAATCCAGAGGAAGCGAAGTACGCCAACGGGGTGGTGGTGGATATGCCGTATCCCACGGACGATGTGCGCCTGCTCACTCAGGCCGCAGTAGGTGCGCTTGATCGTATCTTTCGGTCTGGCTTCAAGTACAGCAAAGCTGAAGTGATGCTGCTTAACCTGTGCCAGCCTGGGGAGTATACCGATGACTTGTTCGCGATATCGCAACCTGCGGAGGCGACGCGGGTAATGTCGGTTTTGGACCAGATTAACGAACGGTGGGGAAGGGGAACGCTGCGCTCGGCCAGTGTGCCCGTGAATCCTGATTGGAGCATGCGCCGTGAGATGATGAGCCAAAGCTACACGACCAGACTCAATCAACTCTGGTCAGTGGTTTGCAAGTAAAGGCAGTTATTTCGGTGACGGCCGGCCCCGTGAGGTGGAGGAAAAACGTGACTAACAACTCTTGAGCTAATGTAGATCTAGTAATTACCAGATACTAATAGTGTAGCCGCAAGCTCTAAGTTCATTAACAATTTCTCTTTTCCATGCGCCAGCTTGGTCTAAATTAACATAAACTACGCCATTTATATCGTTAGGGGTCTCTATTGCGCCTTTAACTAAGGCGCATACGTTTTCTCTTCCAAGCTTTGCCATCAAGTAGCCGTGCTCGAAAACGACGTTCTGGCGAGCCCTGTCTTTAGGTGGTTCCTGCTGCTCGTGATACCCCCGTCCCTGATCGCAAGGCGTATATAATACGAGAGCGAAATCTGCATCATTGGTATATCGCTCAATCTTTTCAATAATCGTCATGCCTGCGTTCGCCTGCTCGTGAAGTATTATTACCTCTAAATCGAGCCCTTCGACAAACCGGCTCACTTCGTACTTAGCGACATCGTCACGACCATATACAATGAATACCTTTCGTTTGTTTCTGGCAATGATTTGCGCTGGTAACGCCCCCCTTCCAGCTACAGGTACTGGTTCCGCATTTGAGGGTTGAGCGAACCTACGAGCTTCGACATTAGGTAGTTCTAGTGAGTCTAGTAACGGAGTGAACTGCTCTGACAGATAGGCTCTGCGTTCTGCATAGGAACTGAATTTTCCCTTGATCCATATCCAGAAAGAGTCAAGAGATCCATGTTGTCTAACGAAAGCTGGAAGTTGGAGACCAATTTCGGGATCGTTCAGGAGCTGATGCCGTAGATGGAGGTACTCTGTAGGATTCGCTGGACTGCCGGTTGCACGAGCTGCCAAAAGGTTTTGCAAGTAGCTTACCTTGTCGAAGTGGCTCTCCAGAAAATTTATACTCATTGATAGATTCCGTTCTCGCAATTTTTAGGTTGGAAAGTATACAGCTTGCAGGCTAGCTCATTACTTTGTTCCAGTCGATCTCATAACCTGCAACTTTAAGCTCGCGAGCGAGAGCTGTCTTCCAGTCGCCTGACATTGCAGTCCAAACTACGCCAGCGAAATCCGTTGGGATATCCACATTACCAGACTTTAGCGCGCAAACTTTGTCACGCCCTAGTGCTCCCAAAAAGTATCCAAGCTCCAGCAGAACATTTTGCCTTACCCGAGGCTCCAGCTCTCCTCCCACCTTGCTTCCTACATCATCAGGAGTTAGCAACACCACTGCCATCCCCACCTCGGAATGGTGTTCAATTTTCTCGATGATGGTGCGCCCGCCATTTGCTTGTTCGTGAAGAATGATAACTTCTATACCTAGCTTTTCAATGAACCTTGCAACAGTTTCACGAATAGCTTCATCATGTCCATGAACGAGAAAGACTCGGGGCGAGCTCCCCTTAGAGCTAGAACTTTTAGGCGCACTAATGGGGGCGTTGCCTTCAAGATCTTCTAGATCCGTATTTAACGCACAGATCGCCTGCCCTAGCGTCGCTTTTGCATGGCTTATCTTCTTTGTTGTAATGCTCCTGTAATCGGGGTCGGGCATGCCGGACACCCACATCATTGGGCGATAATGGAGGTTGTGCGCCTCGCTGTATCGAATTGAGGCGGTTGTATTAGTTCCAAAGCATCGCTCTATAGTCTCTTCAATACTATGCTCAAGACTTTTGAGTTCAGGCGAGGTACCGCCCTGCAATGTGCTTAAGTCGAATGCATCAAGATCTGCAATTCGTTGCTGTAACCGTTCAATTCCGCGCCTAAGCTGCGCTTCATCCAGATATACCTTAGGTTGAATCGCTGTTGGTGGTGCCGCCTTCCTAGCCATCGCTATTCCCCTTGTTGATTGATGAGCTCATCATGCCATCTTGCGCGCAACGAGCAACACCGATCTCGTGAATTGGTGTTGATTCTTCATAACTACGATCGGGTGCAATAGGGACTGGGTTTTTTCCAAACAGCTATGGAATATGGGATGGGGCAAAAATGGGGCAATCCATACGCCAATCTATGCCATTCAATGCCCATTATGCATTTATGCAACCTTCCGTGCGCGGACGTTACAGCCAGCAAACACGGGCCTATTCCCTAAAACCTCACACATATTTCTACACAATCGGGGTGTGGGAAGACAGGTCAGTCAATGCTTTATTCATCGGTTTTTTAGGCG